>Ga0172363_10000665_pt1 | contig 26680 bp, 26 predicted proteins | sample LakKivs2_kivu2a2_FD_114541 | JGI IMG/M metagenome (GOLD analysis project Ga0172363, IMG submission 114541) | Sediment microbial communities from Lake Kivu, Rwanda - Sediment s2_kivu2a2 | ecosystem: Environmental > Aquatic > Freshwater > Lake > Sediment | place: Rwanda: Western Province, Lake... | reverse complement strand
ACAGACAACCAGGATGTTAGCTTAGAAGCAGCTACCATTTAAAGAGTGCGTAACAGCTCACTGGTCAAGTGATTTTGCGCCGACAATGTCCGGGGCTAAAGCTCGTCACTGAAACTGCGGATGTAACCAGTCTCAACTAACCTGTCAAAAATAGGGACAGTTACCATTTTTTTGTTATATCATCCACAAAAAAATGGTAACTGTCCCAAGTTGACAATTTAGTTGAGATTGGTTACGTGGTAGAGGAGCGTTCCATTGTAGGCTGAAGCCATACCGTAAGGAGTGGTGGACGAAATGGAAGTGACGATGCCGGAATAAGTAGCGTAAAGGTCGATGAAAAATCGGCCCGCCGAAAGTCTAAGGTTTCCTTGAGCTAGGTTAATCCGCTCAGGGTAAGTCGGGACCTAAGCCGAGGCTGCGAAGCGTAGGCGATGGACAAGCCGTTGATATTCGGCTACCACTTAGGAAGCATGGATTCGCAAGAGTCCACAGCGAAGGAAAGACGTAGAAAGGTAAACCGTCCTCGTGATGGATTACGAGGTCTAAGCCTGTAGGGGGTCTGGCAAGGCAAATCCAGCCAGGCGTTAACTCTGAGGGGCAATGGGGCGTCCACCGGGAAACCGGTGGGCTAACCGGTTTATCCTACGCTACCAAGAAAATTTTCTAGCGAGCTTTCTGGGTGCCCGTACTCTAAACCGCCACAGGTAGACAAGAAGAGAATTCTGAGGCGATCGAAGTAACCTTTGTTAAGGAACTCGGCCTAATGACCCCGTAACTTCGGAAGAAGGGGTGCCCTGCCAGGTGAAGTCGTACAGACGGAGCCAGGTGGGGTTGCAAATTCCAGGCCCAGGAGACTGTTTAACAAAAGCACAGGACTCTGCTAATTCGCAAGATGATGTATAGGGTCTGACGCCTGCCCGGTGCCGGAAGGTTAAGGAGAGATGTTATCTGCCGCAAGGCAGAGAAGCATTGAACCGAAGCCCTGGTAAACGGCGGCTGTAACTATAACAGTCCTAAGGTAGCGAAATTCCTAGTCGGGTAAATTCCGACCTGCACGAATGGCGTAACGATCTGGGCACTGTCTCAACAGAGGTTTCGGCGAAATTGTAGTACCAGTGAAGATGCTGGTTGCCCGCAGCTAGACGGAAAGACCCCGTGGAGCTTTACTGTAACTTAACATTGAACTTTAGTGTGACTTGTAGAGGATAGGTAGGAGGCTTTGAAGCCTGGGCGCCAGCCCGGGTGGAGCCGACCTTGGAATACTACCCTTGTTAGACCGGAGTTCTAACCCTGGCCCGTAATCCGGGAGGGGGAAAGTGTTTGGTGGACAGTTTGACTGGGGCGGTCGCCTCCTAAAGAGTAACGGAGGTGCCCTAAGGTTCCCTCAGCGCGGTCGGAAATCGCGTGCGGAGTGCAAAGGCACAAGGGAGCTTAACTGTGAGACTGACAAGTCAAACAGATGCGAAAGCAGGGCTTAGTGATCCGGTGGTACCGTGTGGAAGGGCCATCGCTCATCGGATAAAAGCTACCCCGGGGATAACAGGCTGATCTGGCCCGAGAGTTCATATCGACGGCCGGGTTTGGCACCTCGATGTCGGCTCATCGCATCCTGGGGCTGAAGTAGGTCCCAAGGGTTCGGCTGTTCGCCGATTAAAGCGGTACGTGAGCTGGGTTCAAAACGTCGTGAGACAGTTTGGTCCCTATCTGCTGTGGGCGCATGATACTTGAGGGAAGCCGATTCCAGTACGAGAGGATCGAATCGGACGGACCGCTGGTGTTCCAGTTGTCCCGCCAGGGGCAGCGCTGGGTAGCTATTGTCCGGAACGGATAAACGCTGAAAGCATATAAGCGTGAAGCCGATCCCAAGATGAGGTATCACTTTCCTTTGAGCAATCGAAGGAACTGTAGGCACCTTGTAGATTACAAGGTTGATAGGTTCCAGGTGCAAGATCCGCAAGGGTTTTAGCCAAGGAATACTAATCTGCCGTGAGGCTTGGTCATATTGCTTAACCTAATAAAATCAGAAATTCGTTGATATATGTCTGGTTTTGATGTTAAAATCAGGTGTATTTTACCAATGCAAGGAGGATGATGAATGAAGAATAAAGCCGCAACACTTATACTGATAAGCGCAGTAATCGGTGTGATTCTTGGTGCTATTGGAAATATTCTTGGCAGCAAGGCGCTTGATTATAAACCGGATTACAATTTTACCGGTACAGTTGAAATGGCTACGCAGCTGGAGGCGAATGAAAAAGCCGGCAAACCTTATCTGGAATTTCAGCCTCAGAATACTCTGCTGGGAGGCATAGTATGCGGGCTTATTGCCGGGATTCTCATCGGTCTTATTTCAGCTTATATCGGTGAGGGCGGACGCCTGATTTTAGGAGGGCTTGTAGGATTTTTTGCAAGTCCGTTTATCTGTTCGCCGTATCCGTTTTATGCAACGGGGACAATTCCTCCTGTGGCGCACAACAATTCGATATTTGTTTTAATTCCCGGAATAATTATTGCGGCGGCAATCATTTATCTGCTGGATTATGTTGTGAAGCCGAAATTAGCCGGTGGAAGCGCAGTACCGGCTCCTTCACAACCGGCGGCTCCGGCACCGACCCAGCAGCAGAAGTAACTTAAAAAAGATTTCTCAAGCAGCTATAGCGAAGGGGAAACACCCGTTCCCATTCCGAACACGGAAGTTAAGCCCTTCAGCGCCGATGGTAGTACCATGGCAACGTGGTGTGAGAGTAGGACGCTGCTTGGGGTTATCAAAAGGGGCATGCATTTTTATGTTTGCCCCTTTTTTAATGCGGTGACAAGTGCTGATTAGAGAATATGGATTATTCCAAGATAAAGGGATTTAATTACCAGCCAAGTTATGGCTCAAACGGCTTCGAATTGTGGCAGAAGTTCGACGAGAAAATCATTGACAATGAACTCGGGCTGGGCAAGAAATATTTCCCGAAGATGAACGCAATCCGGTTGTGGTTATCCTGGGATGCCTTCTGCCGTAACAGGAAACGTTTCGCCTCGAATTTCGAAAAGGCATTGGCAATAGCCGGTCGACATGACTTATCAGTTATGCCCGTACTCTTCAACCGCTGGCACGACAATCTTCTGGACTACGGCGGAATCTACGTTGATCATTTTCTGCCGCGTATAAACTGGGTGCAGCGCGAAAACATGTTTGATCCATATATGGAAGCAATAGTAGGAAAACACGCAGGAGATACCCGGGTGTTTGCCTGGGATCTGTGCAATGAGCCATTTTCCTACAGCTGTGCTCCTGATGAAATACCCGAGATATACAGTGCTGAATACGCGTGGCTGGAGGCGCTGTACAATACCTGCAAGAAACTCGGTGCCAGGGCACCGGTCACTGTAGGCATTCATTGCGGAGTACCGCTTTCAAAGATTGAGCAAATCAGCGATGTCCTGAGTATCCATCCGTATTGGACAGGCAGTCCGCACCAGGATAAATCGGCGTATGAGAAGAAATTGGATGAGGATGCGGCTTTCGCCTCGAAGGTCAGGAAACCGCTTTTGGCAACCGAGACATGCTGGGGTGAGGTTGATGACGGCAGGCGCGTGGAGATAATACGGTACACACTCGGGGAGCTTAATAAGCGCAAAATAGGATGGCTCGTATATCTGCTGCATCACAGCCTGATCGCTGATGCTCACAGGCCGGAATTCGGGCCTGTTGGTGCACCGGGAAATCTTGCGTTTATAGAAGCAGATGGTTCACTGAGGCCAGGACATGAAATCTTTAACGAATTCTAAGAAATAAATATCCACGGCCAAGGCCATGGTATTTGAAACGCTTTGTGCGGCTTCCCTCGGCTTCGCCGAGAGGCGAGCGCCGTTTTTTCTTGCCGCTTCATCCACGGGCAAGCCCGTGGTCTTCGCGGTCTTGTTATAAGCAGGATTTAGCATTCTGTTGCATTAACCTTGCGGCGCAATTCTTTTTTGGCGGATTGCAGATGTTTGCCTGTGAGCATCTTTTCCTTTGCACGTCTGGAGCGTCTGCGTTTTCTGCGCCTGATGCGCTCTATTTCCTGCCGGATGGCACTCAGTTCACCAATGACCTTTTCCTCAACCTTGTCGGCAAGAAGCCGCCATGCAAGGAACCTGTTGAGCGCCTGAGTCCTCTCCTGCTGGCATTTCACCTCAATTCCTGTCGGCAGGTGCTTGAGATATACACAGGTAGCTGCTTTATTGACGTTCTGTCCGCCGTGTCCGCCTGACCTGATGAACTTCTCGACAACGTCCCCGCTTTTGATATTCAGGCGGAGGAGCTTATCTTCAAGCAGCTTTTGTTTTTCGGGTCTGACCGGAAAAAATGTAGTCATACCGGAATTATAATACGATTTTTAAGGTGACACAATACTTAATTCTAAGCCGAAAAGCAGAATTACGGAAAGCAGGGACAGACACAAAGATAGGGGACATAATACTTAATTCCCAGATAGAATATTTATAATAATGATTTTGAATTAAGTATTATGTCCCCTTAATTTAGTTGAAAATATCGGCAGGTGCAAGTATAATACTTTTGTCATATGAAAAAGGAAATTGAGATAATAGAAACAAAGGATGCACCTTCCGCAATAGGTCCTTATTCACAGGCAGTTGAAGCAGGCGGATTCCTGTTTGTTTCAGGGCAGGTAGGTTTTGACCCGAAAACAACCCGGCTTGTTCCGGGCGGGATTGTTGAGCAGACAGCGCAGATACTCGACAATATCAGAGCTGTCCTGTCTGCAAGGAAAATCGCTTTTGACCGCATTGTCAAAGTGACCGTATATCTTACCAGCATGGATGATTTTTCCGAGATGAACAGGATTTACGGCCTTTATTTCAAGTCGGGTTATCCTGCAAGAGAAACCGTCCAGGTGTCCCGCCTGCCGAAAGGCGCCTTAATTGAAATTTCCTGCATTGCCCTGCTGAAAAAAGGCTGACGTATGTCCATAGAGGTTATCCTTCAGCCGGAAGGGCTCAGAGTAAATGTTCTTCCCGGAACAACAGTCCAGGAAGCGGCAGCTGTCGCAGGCATAATCATTGATGCTCCCTGCGGCGGCAAGGGCAATTGCGGCAAGTGCCGTGTTGAAATCATCAAAGGGCATATGCCGCCCACCGGGATTGAACAGAAATTCATCGGCAGGGAAGACCTGAACCGCGGAACCCGGCTGGCATGCCAGGCAAGAATTTTCAAACCCGCACAAATTCTTATTCCTCCTGAATCCAGGTTTTCTGTCCAGCGCATCCTTACGGACACAATCGGTCTGCAGGGACTGGAGCCGGGCTCCGGGAAACAGGGGGAAGGATACGGAGTTGCCTTTGACATCGGCACAACCACCCTGGTGGGAACCCTGCTTGAGACAGGCACAGGAAAGGAAACAGGTGTATCTGCCAGGATGAACCCGCAGACGGTTTACGGCGACGACGTAATCAGCAGAATCAACATGGTGATTGTTGAGGCAGACGGGCTGGAGAAACTTCACGGGAAACTGATTGCAGAATTAAACATTATGATTGATGAACTTGTTAAAAACGCAGGCATAAACAGGGAACTGGTCAGGAAAGTTACCGTGGCAGGCAATTCCACAATGCAGCACCTTTTTCTGAATGTCAGCCCGGAAAGCATGGGAACCCTGCCGTTCACGCTTGCGGTCAGGGACAGTGTTTCCGTCGGGGCTTCTGAAACCGGGATAAAGATTTCAAAGGAAGGCACTGTCAGAACCCTGCCGAATATTGCGGGATATGTAGGCGGAGATACGGTTGCAGGGATACTGGCAACAGGACTGCATAAAAGCGACAGAATAAAATTATTTATTGATATCGGCACCAACGGAGAGATAGTATTGGGAAATAAGGACAGGTTTCTCGCTGCTTCGACTGCCGCAGGCCCGGCTTTTGAGGGCGCCAGAATTTCCCAGGGAATGCGTGCAACGTCAGGAGCAATTGAAAAGGTTGTAATCAAAGACGACGTGGAAATCAATGTCATAGGCAATGCCGAGCCGGCAGGAATCTGCGGAACAGGGCTGATTGATACTATAGCCGAATTGCTGAGGCTTGGCATTATCGATGCGACCGGCAGAGTTCTTGGGCAGGATGAGGTCCCTTCCGGGATTCCGGATAAAGTGAAAAGCAGGATCAACAGCCAGGGAGGTTTTATCCTGGTTCCTGCCGGGATAACGCGGAACAAGCGCCCTGTGGGAATTATCCGCAGGGACGTCAGGGAAGTACAGGTCGGAAAGGCGGCAATTGCCGCAGGCGTGAGGATTCTGAAGCAGAAACTCGGCATAAAAGACGGGGATATTCATGAAGTACTGCTGGCAGGCGCTTTCGGAAATTATATCCGCAGGAACAATGCCAGGAGAATCGGTCTTATTCCGGATTTACCGTCGGAAAGAATCCGGTATGTCGGGAATACCGCCTCGGCAGGCGCGAAACTTGTTCTGCTTTCCGGAAAAATGGCTGAAGAAGCGGATGCAATTTCAAAAAATGCAGAATACGTAGAACTTTCGACTGTCCCGGATTTCAATGACCTGTTTGCGGAAGAAATTCAATTTCAGGGAGAATAACTTATGAATGAAAAGTATGATGTGGTGGTAATAGGCGGAGGGCCGGCAGGTTTGACCGCAGGAATTTACCTTTCAAGAGCCGGAATGAAATCGCTGCTTTTCGAGACAGTTTCACCTGTCAGCCAGGCGGTTCTTACGGACAAGATTGAAAATTACCCGGGGTTTCCCGAAGGCATCAATGGTTTTGAGCTTGTCGAGAATTTCAAAAAACAGGCGGCGAATTTCGGGCTTGCGACAAAGACCGAAGAGGCAAAAAGCATTGAACAGAGCGGCGGAAACTGGTCGGTCACCACAGAATCCGGAAAGTATGAAGCAGCGGCAATTATCATGGCTCTGGGCGCAAAACCGCGAAGACTCGATGTCCCGGGAGAAGAATCGCTGACCGGCAAAGGTGTTTCATACTGCGCAACCTGCGACGGAGCCCTGTTCAAAAATGCCGACGTAATTTCTGTCGGAGGAGGGGATTCTGCGCTTGAGGAGGCACTGTTTCTGACGAATTTCTGCAGAACTGTGACTGTTGTGCATCGCAGGGACGCACTGAGGGCTGCGAAAATTCTGCAGGACAGGGCATTGTCAAATCCGAAGATAAAATTCATCTGGGATTCTGTTGTTGCTGAAATCCTGGGAGATGGCAAAGTCGAATCCGCGCGGATTAAAAATGTGAAGACAAACAAGGAAAATGTTGTTCCGTGTGCCGCGGTTTTTATTTTTGTCGGCAATATCCCGAACACAGGATGGCTGAAAGGCGTGGTCGACCTCTCGCCTGATGGGTATATTGTCGCGGATGATGACCTGAACACCTCCAGACAGGGAATATTTGCTGCCGGAGACTGCAGAAAGAAACTTTTACGGCAGGTTGTGACTGCATGCGCAGACGGTGCCACTGCGGCGGTTTCAGCCAGGTTATATGTCGAAAAAACACGATAAGCGATTTTGTAAACGAAAAAGGAGGCAGATGCAATGATGACGAAAATGTTACCGGCGTTAATAATTTCTCTGATGATAGCCATCGGGGTTTATGCCGGAGAAGGAGATAAGATGACCGAACCGGAGAAGAAAGAACCGAAAAATGCCAATCCCAGGGTAATCATCGAGACGAATATGGGAAATATTACGGTGGAGCTGTTTCAGGACAAGGCACCGGTTACCGTGAGAAATTTTCTGGATTATGTCAAGGAAAGCCATTACGACAACCTTACCTTCCACAGGGTCATAGATAATTTCATGATACAGGGGGGAGGGTTTACAAAGGATTTTGAAATGGCTGCCGAAAAGAAGCCCATAAAAAACGAGGCGGGAAACGGTTTGAAAAATAAACGCGGCACAATTGCAATGGCAAGAACACAGATCGTCGACAGCGCCACCGCACAGTTTTTTATCAATGTGAAGGACAACGAGTTCCTGGATCACAGGGATGATACTATGTCCGGCTTCGGTTATGCGGTTTTTGGCCGGGTGGTTGACGGGATGGATGTGGTTGACAAGATTAAGGCGATTAAAACAGAGTCGAAAACCATCATGGGAATGCCTATGCAGGATGTGCCGGTTGAGCCGGTTATAATTAAAACAATAAAATTAGTTAAAAAGGAAGTTGAAAAAAAGCAGGAACAAAACCAGAAATAAAAGAGAAATGCTCTAAAACGTTTCAGAGCTCTGTACCATTCAATAGATACCCACGGGCAAGCCCGTGGCACTAAATACCTCGCCCGCAAGCGGGCGACCAAGAGAGTAACCTCTCTTGGTACTCTCTTTTGCAAGGTTTAACGTTTTATTGGCGTTCATTCCTCCACGCCTAAAAGGCGTGGTCTCCTGAACGCGACAAAATGAAATGTTCAGGTGCAGGGGATGCTGGCTACTTCCATTTTTGTATTCTTCTGACGATATCCTGTCCTGCTTCCAGCGAAGGCGCCTGCATTATTATTGCGCTTAATTCCGGCTTCAATTCCCTGAAAATAACCTCCAGGTCTCCGGTGTTTTCAGGGCCGAGCTGAACGGCTTTGCCTGCTGACTGAATTTTTCTGTAAAGATCCATCCATTTTTTGCACTGGTCCTGCCCGGCTCCTGGCACCCATTGAATTGCATCAAGCTCTTTGATGCCAAGCAGCGAGTCCAGGTGCCTCCGGGCATTTGGCCCGTCCAAATGGTAAATAGAATAATCCAGATACCGGCATTCGCGTCTTATACCCTCCAGGAAAAATTCGTCGAACATCTCTTTTGAAACCATGCAGGAGAAATCATTCGACGGGATATAATATTTGCCGAATACGACAAAGGGCGTCCAGCTTGTGCAGGGATGTCCTGCTGACTTTGTCTTTTCGTAAAAGAAATCATAGACCTGGAAATACCAAGGTTCCGTCCTCAGGAGAAGTTTTTTTACTTCGTCAGGATGTTCAATCAAATCGGCGCATAGATTTACCGGGTCCCTCAGAGCGGCAATGTTGTCGCCTCCCGGATGAAAATCAGTCAATCCCACGATATAACCTCCGCGGCTCCTTTCAATAAGAGCGTCTGTTATTTCAACCATCTTCTTGAAAGAGAAGGTTTCCAGGTCCAGATGAATTTTATCGGCATATTTCCAGTCGATCAGGCATGGTTCGCTCCACGACGTAGATTCTCCGAAGTTGAGTTTACACCCCTGCAGGGAACTGAGAAAATCAGGACCCAGATTCGGGAAAGCTATAGGCAGGGCGTCGCCCAGGTAATGTATGTTGTCGATGTTTACAGCAGTGCATTCGCAGATGAAATCAGTATCAACCCATTGGTCCGCAAGTGTTTTATGATGTGCCACAGGCACCGGCAGGGTTTTTTTGGAGGGGGCAGAAACTATGGCAAGAGCACCGTCCAGTTCATGTCTGAGAAATTTTTCATGCCTTGCCACTCTTTTGCGCCAATCCGGATATTTTACCAGCTCCATGTTTTGTCTCCCACGGGAAGAATTATACTGTATGGCTCCGGCTTAGTAAAGAAAAATTGATGGATGGCGCCCTGGCTTTTTGCTATAATTTTGACGATGGAAAATACATGGTCGTTGCTTGAAACGGATTTTCAGGCGGAAAATGTCAAAGCGCACGAAGGACTCTTTACCCTTGGCAGCGGATACATGCACGTCCGGGGTTCCCTGGAAGAACATCTGGATAATGCTTTGCAGAATATCGACGGAGAAGAGCGGTTTGCAGGCAGGGTAAGATGGGGAACATTTGTGCCGGGCGTGATAGGGATGCATCCGCAGTGGAACAGGGAAATAATAAACCTGCCGTTTTTCCTGGGGCTGGAACCGAGTATAGACGGAGAGCGGCTTAACCTGGAGAAATGCAGATTTTCAGATTTCAGATGGGTATTAAACCTGAGAACAGCGGTCTTATCCAGATTTTTCATATGGCAGACGCGGTCCGGTGCAAACGTAAGAATGTTCTTTGAGCGTTTTGTCAGCGCAAAAAGACCCCATCTCTGCGTCCAGCGGCTTTCTGTTTTTTCCGACAGGAATGCTGAATTGCATGTCAGGGCCGCCGTGGATGCTGATGTCCGGACGAACGGTTTTGATCATTTCACCGGAATAAATTTCAGGCAGGCCGGGAAAAACGGGATTTTTTGCATGGTGAATACAGACGGCGGGGATAAAGTGGAGATTTTTTCGGAGTTATCCGGGAATATCAACGACTGGACATACCGCTCCGACAAAAGATATGCCTGTTTTTCGGGAACCGCAAAAATAAAGTCAGGAGAAAGATTCACCATGGAAAAACGGAGTGCAGTTACTACAAGCCGCGACCTTAAACTCTTAAATACCAGAGATATAATCAAAGAAGCCAGGAACAAAGGGTTTGAAGAGCTGAAGTCCGAGCATGAGAATGTCTGGGAACACATGTGGAAAAGAAGCGATGTGGTAATTGAAGGCGACGCAGGATCGCAGCTGGCGCTGAGAGTTTCTGTTTTTCACCTGTTGCGCGCACATCCGGCTGATGATTCCAGGGTTGCAATTGATGCCAAGGGATATGCCGGTACAGGATACTGGGGAAGGTTTTTCTGGGATACAGAGATTTATATGCTGCCGTTTTTTCTTTACACCTGCCCGGAAAAGGCAAAAACACTGCTGGACTTCAGGATTAATACCCTGCCAGGGGCGCAGGCAAATGCCAGAAAGTACGGATTTTCAGGAGCCAGATATCCCTGGGAATCGGACGAACAGGGCGGCGAGGGGTGTCCTGTCGAAAAATTCGGTACTTACCAGGTCCACGTCACTGCTGATGTGGTTTTTGGAATGGTCCATTACGCAAGGGCTACAGGCAACATGAAATATCTGACAGGTCAGGCAGCGCAGGTCATTGCCGAAACATGCAGATATTGGCTAAAACGCATCGACTGGAAAAATCCTCTGAAGCCGGTTTTAAGGGCGGTTGTGGGCCCGGACGAATACTCACCTGTTGTTGATAGCAATAGTTTCACGAACCGGATGGTGAAATTCAATCTTAGCACCGGTCTTGAGCTTGGAAAGAAGACAGGACTGACGACAGATGAACTGGATTTAATCAGGTGTGCTGTTAAAAACCTGGAAATTGTGCGTTCCAGGGAGAATCCAGGGCTGGTCATTCAATATGAAAAAGTGTCGGAACTATCCGATACAAAATTCTTCGGTGATTTAAGCCGGGACAAAATCAAGCAGGCAGACGTTATTCTTCTGATGATGCTTTTTCCCGATGAATTCACGGATGCTGAAGTCAGGGCTGCGTGGGATTACTATGAGCCAAGGACCACGCATGATTCGTCGCTTTCAGCAGGAGTATACGGAACCGTAGCGCTCAGGCTCGGGCTTATCGACCAGGCACTAAAGTTCTGGCGCAAAACAGTTGAAAATGATCTGAATATCGCCGGACATGCAACAGACCATGGAATTCATATCGCAGGTGCGGGAATCGCATGGCAGATGGCTGTTTTTGGTTTTGCCGGATTAAAATCCGCAATGCAGTCGGAAAAAATGACATTTAACCCGAATCTGCCGCGGCAATGGTCATGTCTGGGATTTCCCTTGATGTGGAAAAACAAGGAGTTTTACGTTAACATTACTCATCGCGGTGTTTCGGTTGAAAATACGGGCAAAAAAAACTGTAAAATCCCGCTGGATTGAAAATCAGCACCATGGATTTGTTTTACAAGTTACATTTGCCAAGTCAAAGGCGAATCTGGTATAATTGCTGAGAAGAAAAATTAAAGATCGGAGGCAATATGTCAGGACATTCAAAATGGGCTACGACTAAGAGACACAAAATGGCGGTTGACGCCAAGCGCGGGAGGATTTTCACCAAGTATATCAAGGAGATAACAATCGCATCCCGGGTTGGCGGAGGAAATCTCGATGGAAATTCGCGTTTAAGGGCGATTATAGCCAAGGCAAAACAGGTGAATATGCCTGCGGATAATATAAAAAACGCAATAAAGCGCGGCACAGGTGAATTGCCGGGTGTGAATTATGAAGATGCTATTTATGAGGGTTATGGTCCTTCCGGAGTGGCTGTTCTGGTTGAAACAACGACCGACAACAAGAACAGGACGACTTCAGAAATAAGAACGCTGTTTACAAGGAATGGCGGCACTCTTGGTTCTGCCGGTTCTGTTTCCTGGATTTTCAGCAGAAAGGGTTTCATCGCTGTTGACAGGACAAAAATCAAGGAAGACGAACTGCTCGGATTGGTGCTGGATGCCGGAGCAGAGGATATGACCGCTTCAGACAGCACATTTGATATCACGACAAATACCGAGGATTTTGAAAAAGTCAGGGATGTTCTGGCGAAAAAAGGAATTGAATCGAGCGTGGCTGAAGTAACCAAGATTCCTTCCACGTATGTCAAACTCGAAGGCGGAGACGCGGTTAAAATGCTGGACCTTATGGAAGTTCTTGAAGACCATGATGATGTCCAGAACGTTTACGCTAATTTCGACATCAGCGACAAAATAATAGAGGAACGCGAAAAAAACAGATGATTGTCATGGGCATCGACCCGGGTACTGCCAGTACAGGATATGGCATTGTTGAAGAAAAATCCGGGAAGTTATGTTACCGCGGGCATGGCTGTATAACCACTCCTGCGGGTATGCCGTTTCCTGAACGGCTCCAGATGATTTATTCGGCGTTAAGCAGGAAAATCCGGGAGTTTCAGCCCGGAGTAATAGCGATAGAAGAGCTGTTTTTCAGCAGGAATGTCACGACCGCAATATCCGTCGGACAGGCAAGAGGAGTTGCGATTCTGGCTGCCGTGAATGCCCAGTGCCAGGTGTCTGAATACACACCTTTACAGGTCAAAAGTGCTCTCATCGGGTACGGCAGGGCTGACAAACGGCAGATTCAGGAAATGGTAAAAATGCTCTTGAACCTTGATAAGATTCCGAAACCGGACGATGCAGCGGACGGCCTTGCAATTGCCATCTGCCATATTAACACAGTGCGGTTTGAAAAGTTTGACAAGTCAAAAAAGGATAATTGTTGATGAGAAAAGCGGTTTCCGGTATTATTTTTGCTGCGGCTGCGGTGCTGTCTGCCTGGACGGTTTTCGCCGATAACCGCACGATAGTCTCAGGCACCATCACGGATGTTTTATCCTCAGAAACAAAGATTATAATTGCCACCGGAAAAGGTGAGCTGGGGCTCACAGTTAACGAAAAGACAGAGATTATCAAGGACAATCAGCCATTTACCTGGAAAGAACTTTGCCGCATGGTGGACAATCATCCGGGGATGGCTGCCAATGCCGTTATAACTGCTGATAGCAGGGTCATACAGATGATTCTGTCGTTTGCTTCCGAAGAAAAAAACCAAAAAGATGAAATACCGGAAAGCGACATAAAAATAGAACCGGGCAGTCTTATTAAGGGTGAATTGCTGATGTTTCCCGAAGATGGGAAAAAGATTGTCGTTCAGGACAAAAAAAACAGGAAAATAGCAGTGGACGTCAGGCCCGAGACAATTATAGAACGTTATGCCGGCGAAAAGAAGGCTGAAAGGATTACTCCGGACGAACTCAGGGAATTGTCGGATTTAGCAGTTGTGGATGTGAGTTTAACTGCCAGGGCAAGCGAGGGGAAGGTTTTTGCAGGACAGATTACAGTAATTCAGCGCACTGTGGATATAAGCGGTGCCCTTATTATGCTGAGCAACAGGGAAGTGCTGGTCCGGGTGGCAATCAGTCCGAGGGTATACGAGGAAAAATCAATAAAAATTATTCCTGGAATGACAGAGGCTTTTTTACACGGCAACAAGGCTAAAATCAGCGACCTTCAAAACGTCGTTACCGGCGGAAACAATTCATCGGCAAGTGTCACCTGCGTGACCGAACGGCACAAAAAACTGATAGCTTTGGCAATAAGGGTGTACTGATGATTAATTTTGTAAGAGGAATTCTGGAAACCAAAAGTTCCGGCGAAGCAGTGGTCGATGTTGAGGGCGTCGGATACAGGGTTTTTATTCCGCTTTCCACGTATGAGAAACTTCCTGAAGCAGGACAGGAAGTAAAGCTGCACACCCATCTGGTCGTCAGGGAAAACGCCCACGAGCTTTTCGGTTTTCTTTCCAGGGCAGAACATGAAATTTTCAACCTCCTTATCAGCGTGCCGGATGTAGGACCGCGGACAGCCCTGAATATTCTTTCAGGCATAGGGCCCGATGAATTAAAGTCAGCGATTGTCAGGAAAGACATTGCTGTTTTGACCGGTATTCCGAGAGTCGGGAGAAAAACAGCGGAAAAAATAACTGTTGAACTGTGCGATAAAATTTCCGGGATAACGCAGGAAACAGTGCCGTTTGAATCCGCCGGAGGGGTTGTAGGCGATGCTGTTGAAGCGCTGGTTGTTCTGGGTTACAAACGCTCTGCAATCCGCCAGGCATTCAGCCGGATGGGCAGTGTAGACGCCGAAACGTCCGTGCAGGCCCTGATAAAGAAAGTTTTGAAATATCTCTGAAAATGAACACCGACGAAGAAAGAATTGTCAACCCCAGGCGCAAAAAAAGCGATGGGGAAATCGACTACAACCTCAGGCCGAGGACTCTGGAAGAATACATAGGGCAGGACAAAATCAAGGAAAACCTGAAAATCCTGATTGCGGCAGCCAGGCAGAGAAAGGAGCCGGTCGACCATCTTCTGTTTTCAGGACCGCCGGGGCTCGGAAAAACCACTCTTGCGTATATCATTGCCCGGGAAATGGGAGTGGAAATCAAGGTGACGTCGGGTCCGGTGCTGGAAAGGCCGGGTGACCTTGCGGCAATACTCACAGGACTCAGCCCAGGCGACATTCTTTTCATAGACGAGGTGCACAGGTTAAGCCGCCTGGTTGAGGAGGTCCTTTATCCTGCAATGGAAGAATACAGCCTGGATATAATCATAGGACAGGGCCCGGCTGCAAGGTCGATCCGCCTTGACCTGCCGCGGTTCACCCTGATTGGCGCAACCACCAGGGCAGGACTTATTACGTCGCCGATGCGCGACAGGTTCGGTGCTGTTTTCCGTCTGGATTTTTACGAACTTTCCGAAATGACGCGCATTGTTGAAAGGTCTGCACGGCTTTTGAACATCAAACTTGACCCTGATGGAGCCAGGGAAATAGCCAGGCGGTCGCGCAGAACACCGAGGGTGGCAAACCGCCTCTTAAGACGGATCAGGGATTATGCACAGATTAAAGCCGACGGCATAATAACAATGCCTGTGGCAAAAGATGCGCTGGAGATGCTTGGCGTGGATGAGGCGGGGCTCGACCAGATGGACCGGCGGCTGATGATGACAATTCTGGAAAAATTCAACGGCGGACCTGTCGGCGTGGAAAACCTGTCGGTTGCCGTTGCTGAAGAAGTCGATACAATAGAAGATGTTTACGAACCGTATCTCATACAGATCGGATTTTTACAGCGTACTGCATCGGGAAGAAAAGCGACAGAGCTCGGGTTCAGCCATTTTAAGAAAAAGCCGAATCTTAAACCAGGAGAATTGTTCTGACAGTATTAAAACAGAAACCAGGAGGTTTGATGGTAATGCAGAAGAAAAGAGAAGAGAAAAAATCGCACGGTTCATCCGCAGGTATCTGCCTGGCAGGAAAAACAGTATGCTGCGTTCTGTGTGCCCTGATTCTGAATTCCTGTGCTTCTTTGAGGGGAGGAGGTCCAGGCTTGAGCAGAAACGACAAAATCCGCGTAGCTCTGGCATTAAATGCGACCTCGGTCAAAATTGCTGCAGTTGGACCCTATCGTCTGAGGGCATTTTCATCGGAAGCGGTTCTGGAAGAAGGCAGAAACGGCATGTGGGATGCTGTAGCCGGGGACAAGAAAGTTGTTTTCGGGAGAAATTCCGACTGGGAAGGTATCCGCGTGGAAACAGCCAGATGCCAGGTAAACGATAAAACATACAGGGGAATGCTTGAAGTCCGGTTTGAGGAAGGAAAATTAATGGTGATAAACATTCTGCCGATAGAGGAATATCTTTACAGCGTTGTGCCTGCGGAGGTTCCGAAGGACTGGCCCAGAGAGGCAATTTATGCACAGATAGTTACATCCAGGACTTATGCCTACTACAAATGCGTTTATAACGTCAAGAAACCGTATGATGTAGTGCCGTCCGTTCTCGACCAGGTTTACCGCGGATTTGAACGGGAAGACCCGCAGTGCAATGACCTGGTTAATTCTTCAAGGGGCTGGATCCTGTGGTTCGGGGACAACGTTGCGATGACGCCGTTTCATTCATGCTGCGGCGGCTCAACAGAATGGTCGGCAAATGTGTGGTCTACAGATTTACTCTATCTTGTGAGCGTGAAATGCCCGTATTGCAAAAACTCAAAAAATTTCACCTGGACTGCCGTGGTGCCTGCCGATAAAATATCCGCGGCTCTGGGGTTGTCGAAACTGGATAACCTGTCTGTCCAGGAGAATTTTCCGAGCGGCAGAGTCAAGACATTGCTTGTCCAGTCAGGGGAGAACATCACCAGGATTTCAGGGTGTGAATTCAGGATGAAGATCGGCGCTGATGCGGTGAAAAGCACTCTGTTCGAGGTGAAGAAAGAAGGCGACAATTTTATTTTCGACGGGCACGGCTGGGGACACGGTGTCGGGATGTGCCAGGAAGGCGCCATGGAAATGGCCAATCAGGGAAAAAAATGCAGGGCAATACTGCAATTTTACTATCCTGGCACAGAACTCAGGCGGCTGCGGTAGACAGTTACGGTTTCCGGGGTAAAGTTGAAAATTTCCGACTTTGATTATGACCTTCCAGGGGATTTGATTGCACAGCAGCCAAATGAACACCGGGACCATTCCAGACTCATGATTTTGAACCGCAGGACAGGCGGAATACAGCACAGAAGGTTTTTCGAGCTTGCGGATTGTTTGTCAGACGGCGACGTCGTGGTATTGAACAATACAAAGGTTATCCCTGCGAAAATAAGGGGAAACAAGGAAAAAACAGGCGGAAAAATAGAGTTTCTGCTGGTACGACAAACAGAAAAAAATTCCTGGGAGGTCCTGGCAAGACCGGGTAGAAATTTATCTCCGGGAACTGTTATTGCATTCAGCAACCCGGCGCTGAAAGCAGTTGTAAGAGGGAAAAATGCTTCCGGCAGATTGGAAGTTGAATTCATCACAGAAAAAGGAGTTTCTGAATTGCTGAAAAAGCAGGGGGAAATGCCGCTGCCCCATTACATCAAAAGGGAAAAACCAGTACAGAGGGATTTTCTGGATTACCAGACAGTTTATGCAAGGGAAGAAGGAGCCGTGGCTGCTCCGACTGCCGGCCTGCATTTTACAGGAGAATTGCTTGAAAAAATTAAGTCGAGGGCCTGTGTGGTTGAAATAACATTGCATGTCGGTCCCGGGACTTTTCAGCCTGTAAGGACAGACAATGTTGAAAGGCACAGAATGGAAAAAGAATTTTACAGGATAGACCTGCCCGCGGCTGAGGCGATAGAAAAGAGCAAAAGAACAGTTGCGGTTGGCACAACGACTGTCCGGGCGCTGGAGACCGCGGGAAATTCCGGAGTAGTCAGAGCAGGTTCGGGGTGGACCGAGCTTTTCATATATCCGGGATTCAAATTCAGGGTGGTTGATGCGCTTGTCACGAATTTTCACCTGCCGCGCTCAACTCTTTTCATGATGGTTTGCGCTTTTGCAGGGAGAGAGTTAATTCGCGCAGCATATTCAGAGGCAATCAGAATGAAGTACGGATTTTTCAGTTATGGCGATGCCATGGCGATAATATGAGAATGATCAAACGCATTTTTCTGACGCTGTTTTTTCCGGGGTTAATAGTTTTAGGTTTTATCTGGCACTACTCGGATTATGCAGTGGTGCCAAAGCGCCAGAACATACCCGTGGTCAAACCAGGGGGTTTCAAGCTTTCCTATGATGCGTATTTTTGCCTGACACCCGGAATGCGGAAAATACACGTATGTTTTTTTCAATGCGATCATCCCCGGGGCACGGTAATTCTTCTGCACGGTCTTGGCGCCAACAAGAACCAGTTGATGCCCATGGTCCCGGCGCTGTGCGCGGCAGGATTCAATGTCTTTCTGCTGGATTTCCGGGGACACGGCCTCAGCGACGGGGATGAGACGACCATGGGATACCGGGAGATATGGGAATTAAAAGAGGCAATCCGCGAAATAAAAACAGTTGAAAAGGACCCCAGAGCGCATCTGCGCGTCGGAATTTATGGGATTTCCCTTGGAGCTGCAGTTGCTCTTCTTGCCTGCCCTGATCTGCCGGTGATGGCCGTAGCAGTGGATGAGTGTTATGCAAGCGCATATAATGTTGCCAGAAACCTAATCAGGAAAAATGTCAGGATGCCTGAATTAATTTATCCCTGTATCATCCGCGTTGCAGAGTGGCGCATTGGCGTAAGTTACAGCAAAATCAATCCTCTCAGCGCAGCTCTGAACAGATACAGGGGTGCGTTAATGGTTGTTGAAGCCGGTAAAAACAGCGTTGTTCCGCAGAGTGATGCTGAGAGGATATACAGGGCATTCAAAGGCAGTAGAAAAATTCTTGTTTCAATACCGGACGTAAACCGCAACGTTATAAATGATGAAGAATACATCCAGACAGTAGTGTCGTTTTTTGAAAACAATCTTCTTCACATGTCCCTGGAGCAGCTGCAGATTAAATCAGGAAGAGATTCAAAGTAAAGGGTCTGTCCGGATGAGATTCCAGGTTGTTCATAAAGACGTAAAAACATCGGCAAGGGCCGGATATATTGAAACCGTTCTGGGCAGGATAGATACGCCTGTATTTATGCCTGTCGGCACCCAGGGAACCGTCAAGGCAATTCCCCATTCAGAGCTGGAAAATCTGGGCGTGCAGATGATTCTTTCCAACGCCTATCATCTTTATTTAAGGCCGGGTCTTGAAATTATACGGAAGGCAGGCGGACTGAATAATTTCATCGGGTGGAAGAAGCCGATTCTGACAGACAGCGGCGGGTACCAGGTTTTCAGTATGGCCGACTTGAGAAAAATCAGCGATGACGGCGTGGTTTTCCAGTCGCACATCGACGGTTCCAGCCATGTTTTCACCCCTGAAAAGGTTATGGAAATCCAGGCTGTACTCGGTTCGGACATCATTATGCCGCTGGATGAATGCGTGCATTATCCCTGCACAGAGGACGAGGCAAAGACAGCCGTGGAAAGGACCGCCTGCTGGGCAATCCGGAGCAGGAGGTCACAGAAAAATTCGGGACAGTCCTTGTTCGGGATTGTCCAGGGCAGTGTTTTCCGCGATTTGCGGGAGAAAAGCGCTCTGGAACTCGTTGATATGGATTTTGACGGTTATGCAATCGGCGGGTTAAGCGTCGGAGAACCCAAGCATCTTATGAATGAGATACTCGCCTATACCCTGCAGTTTTTACCGGCGGATAAACCCAGGTACCTGATGGGAGTCGGGAAGCCGGAGGACATCTGGGAAGCAGTGGAAAAAGGCGTGGATATGTTCGACTGCGCTCTGCCTACCCGCAACGCCAGAAACGGACAGTCGTTTACCAGTTCCGGGAAGATAATCATTAAAAATGCTGAATTTGCATCTGATCTTTCGCCCCTGGATCCGCAGTGCGATTGTTATACCTGCAGGAATTTTACCAGGGCTTACATACGGCATCTGTTTAAAGCAGGAGAAATTCTTGCCCAGCAATTAAATTCTTTACACAATTTGAGCTTTATGCTAAAATTGATGAAAATTATCCGGGGAGCCGTAAAAAAAGGCAGTTTCCCTGAGGCAAAAGAAAATTTTTTTAAACAATACATGCATTCATATATGAATAGGGAGGAGAAATCATGACAGGGCTTGTTTATGCCATGGGAACGTCGCCTGCGGGTGCAGGTGCACAGCCGGCCGGCCAGGCGGCTGGAGGGGGTATGATGAGCACTTTTTTGATGCTCATAATTATTTTTGCGATTTTTTATTTTCTGCTTCTGCGTCCCCAGCAGAAAGAGCAGAAAAAACACGAGGGAATGCTGAAGAATCTTGCAAAAGGCGACAAAGTTATCACCACGGGCGGGTTGCACGGAGTAATCGTCGGGATAAGTGAACGCGATGGCATTGTCGTTCTGCGGATTGCGGACGATGTCAAGGTTGAGGTCTCAAGAAGCGCCATCGCATCGCTGAAAGCACCGGCATCTGCAAGTCCTGAAGCAAAACAATAATGGTCACGCTTGAAGATATAAAAAAACATCCAAGGGTAAAGGTTTACATTGAACAGGCGAATCATTATCTCGGTGTGATTGGATATACGGAGCACGGATACAGACATGCTGATTTCGTTGCCAATCTGGCGAAGGATATCCTTGCGGAACTGGGAAAAGACGCAGAAACTGCGGAGTTGGCGGCGATTGCCGGATATCTGCACGATATAGGCAACCTGATGGGCCGCAATTTCCATGAACAGTCAGGCGCGCTTGTTTCTCTCTCTTTGCTTGAACAAATCAAAATGCCGGATAAAGACATTGCAGTCGTTATCGGTGCAATCGGCAATCACGAGGATGAGGTGAACGACCCGGCAAACGAAGTAACAGCTGCCGTGCTTCTGGCAGACAAGTCAGATGTCCACAGGAGCAGGGTCAGAAACAAGGATATGATAAAATTTGATATTCACGACAGGGTGAACTATGCTGCGGAGAGGTCGTTTCTCAAAGTTGACAGGAAAAAGAAGGAAATAACTCTGGAGTTGACCATTGATACAAAGATTTCACAGGTGATGGAATATTTTGAGATATTCATGAACCGGATGCTGGCGTGCAGTAAATCGGCTTCCTGCCTTGGATGCACCTTCAGCCTGGTTATAAATAAGGTTAGATTATTTTAGGAGAATAAGATGCAAAGGAACAAATGGATTGGATGGCTGATTTTCGGGTTGGTTCTCGGTTCCATCATTGCTATTTTTCCTCCGGACAAAAAAATCAAGCGCGGACTGGACCTTGTCGGCGGGATGCATCTTGTTCTGGAGGTTGAAACCGAAAAACTTCACGAAGGGACAAATGCTTCTGATGCTGTTGACAGGGCTCTGGAGATTATAAGAAGCCGGGTTGACCAGTTCGGTGTTTCCGAACCGCTGATTCAGTGCCAGGGTGAGAAATGGATTGTTGTGGAGCTTCCGGAAATAAAAGACGTGGACAGGGCTAAGAAACTCATAGGAGAGACCGCGTTGCTGGAGTTCAAGCTTGTTGATGAAAAAGCAAATGCCGACGATGTAAAGGCGGGCAAGGTTCCCGGCAGGGAAATCCTGCCGATGAAAAGGGGGGACGAACAAAGAGAAATCGTCCTGGAATCCGAACAGCTTCTTACGGGTGCTGCCCTGACAAACGCAGCTGTCAGAACCGACGGAGGTTCTTTCGGAAATGAACCGTATATTGCGCTGAATTTCAATTCTGACGGAGCTGAAAAATTCGCGAAACTTACAGGTGCAAATGTCGGACGAAAACTGGCTATTATTCTCGACAGTTCTGTTTACTCCGCTCCGAATATAAAACAGCGCATCGGCGGCGGGAAGGCAGTCATAGAGGGCGGTTTTACAATGGAGACCGCGCATGATCTTGCCATCGTATTGCGCGCAGGAGCAATGCCTGCGCCTGTTAAAATCATAAGCGAAGAAATTGTGGGGCCGACTCTCGGACAGGACTCCGTGCACAGGGGAATCCTTGTGGGAATTGCAAGTCTACTGGCGATATCCCTTTTTATGATTATTTATTACAGATTTTCAGGATTTATCGCGGTTGCAGGGATGATTTTCAACATGATAATCCTCATGGGATGTATTGCGCTGATGAAGGCAACGCTTACCATGCCTGGCATTGCCGGCTTAATCCTGACAATTGGAATGTCGACCGATTCCAACGTGCTTATTTTTGAAAGGATAAGGGAGGAATTGCGTCTTGGCAAGACACCGAGGGCTGCCATTGCTGCCGGTTACCGCAGGGTGTTGTGGACAATCATCGACTCGCATGTCACCGCGCTTATTGCCGCAATTGTTCTTTTCCAGTTCGGCAGCGGTCCGATAAAGGGATTTGCAGTTACACTGTCGTTTGGCCTGGCAATAAACGTATTTACGGCCGTGGTTGTCACCAAGGCCATATTTGACTGGCGGTCGGCAGGACAGGTAACGGAGATAAGCATATGAGACAGTTATTTGGAGCAACCAAGATTGATTTCATAGGCAAGCGATATATTGCGTTTACACTTTCAGCTTTGCTGATACTATCTGGTTTTACAGGCATAGTTCAAATTGTGCGCGGACACGCACGACTCGGAATCGATTTTTCCGGAGGTTTCCTGATAACCCTGAAATTTGAGCAGCCGGTAACAGTGGACCAGTTCCGGCAGATTCTGACCGGCGGAGGTTTTGCTGAAGCAAACATCCAGAATGTTCCGTCCGAGAATAAATTTCTCATAAAAATGAAGAAGAGCGACCAGGAAATCGGACAGGTTTCCGGCAACCTCCAGAATATAATCAGGCAGGCATTGCCTTCCAACAATTTTGTGGTTGAGAAAAGCGAAAGTATCGGGCCTGTTGTCGGGAAATCTCTGCAGAAAAGCGCGTTTCTTGCCCTGTTCTGGGCAATGATAGGCATAATGATTTATATATGGTGGCGTTTTGATTTCCAGTTCGGTGTTGCCGCAGCAATAGCAACCATCCATGATGTCATTGCGCTTATCGGAGTATTCTATATTCTCGGCAAGGAGTATAACCTGCTTTTTGTGACTTCGCTTCTGACCGTTGCCGGCTACTCCCTTAATGATACCGTGGTTGTTTTTGACAGAATCAGAGAGAACCTTCGTCTTCACATTAAACTTTCCATCGGCGACGTCATCAACAAGAGCATAAACGAAGTGCTGTGCAGGACGCTTATTACTTCGCTGACAACGTTGATGGCTGTGGGATTGCTTTTATTTTTTGGCGGGTCCGTTATTCATGATTTTGCCATGGCGCTCTGTATCGGTATCGTTGTGGGTACTTATTCATCGGATTTTGTAGCCAGCCCGATTATTTTTGAGTGGCAGAGAATAAACAAGAAAAGAATGTAATACTTTACCGGGCAGGGCTTGCCGCGGTTTTTGCCTGGCTGTTTTTTGCAGGCTGCAGTTATTACTTCCGTTTCAGGCTGGAACCGCTTGTTTTTTTTACCGGAGTTTCCCATTTTTTCATACCGTCGTTTATCCTTTCAATTTTCAGCACATTCAAAAACGTTAAGGACGGAACAGGCGTATATGAAATTAAGGCAGACCATAAAAAAATAAACATTAAAGATCTTAACCCTGATGAAATCAGGCGGAAAATTATCGGACTGGGTTGCCCGGCTTACAGGGCAGGACAGATTTTCAGGTGGGTTTATGAAAAGGGGACGGAAAGTTTCGACGAAATGACCGATTTGCCCGGGGAATTCAGGGATAAGCTTAAAAAATGTTTTATTATCGGCTCCATCCGGCCGTTTTTAAATGAACAAAGTAAGTCGGCAGACGGCACCACCAAGGTTCTTTACAGGCTTTCCGACGGTGAAATAATCGAGAGCGTTATTATACCGTCCGGGGACGAATGCACTGTCTGTGTTTCCACGCAGGCAGGATGCAGGTTCAGGTGCGCTTTCTGCGCAAGCGGAATGTCCGGTTTCAGACGAAACCTTTCTCCGGGGGAAATTGTCGACCAGGTCCTTCTTGCAAAAGCAGGCGGCTGCAGAGTGACGCGCGTGGTTTTTATGGGTATAGGGGAACCGCTTGATAATTACGACAACCTGACAAGGGCGGTAAGGATTTTAAATCACAAAAATGGCTTGAATATCGGCGCAAGAAAAATGACGGTTTCCACATGCGGTTTGCCCGACGGTATAAGAAAACTGTCGGGGCTTGGACTGCAGATAGAATTATCGGTCTCACTTCATGCAGCTTATGATAAACTGAGGCAGAAGCTTATGCCGGTGGCAAAACATTATAAACTGGAAAGACTGATTTCTGCCCTTGAAGATTTTATCCGCAGGACAAAGCGTAAGATAACTTTTGAGTATGTTCTGATAAAAGGAGTTAATGATTCTGACGACTGTGCTGTGAAGCTTTCCGGACTTGCCCATCGGCTGAAGGCAAAAGTGAATCTGATTCCCATGAGTCCTGTAAAGGGGTCAGACATGGAATCATCAGTCCGGGCAGGAGAATTTTTGCGCATTCTTGCCAGAACATGCGTGCCTGCCACCATCAGGAGGTCAAGGGGCGCCGATATAAATGCTGCATGCGGCCAATTAAGGAGGCAACATGATAAATTCCTCTCAAAATAAGTTTGTCAGGGAAACAAGGCGGGTTAGCGACAGGAGAGACCGCAGTGAAAAATTCATTGTTGAAGGATTGAAAAATGCCGTTGAGATTGCAGATGCACAGTTTAAAATTCACTGGATTCTCTATTCCGCAGCCGTAACCGGTAAACCGGAATTCAACCGCCTTATTACTGGTTTGAATGCCAGGAAAATACCGTGTTTTCCTGTTGCCGACAGAGTACTGTCGGGAATTTCAGATGTAGAAACCAGCCAGGGGCTGATTCTTGTGGCGGAAAAGCCGGAATGGAAAACAGGGGAAATTTTTGCCGGGTCAGACCTCCTGGTGTTGCTCGACAGTATCCAGGATCCAGGCAATCTGGGTACGATTATCCGGACTTCCGAGGCAGCAGGGGTTGATGCTGTTCTCCTGACAAGGGGAAGTGTTGATCCATTCAACAGAAAGGCGGTAAGAGCTACTGCCGGCAGTATTTTGCGTCTGCCGGTTTTACAGGACCAGGGCAACGAGGAGATTTTACGGCTGAAAAAATCAGGTTTTACCGTGGTGGCGGTTCATTCCAGGGCAGAACAGGCATACAATGATTTCGATTATCCTCCGAAAATAATTTTTATTTTTGGCAGTGAAGGAAGTGGGATTTCCGACGGAATTATGAAGCTGGCTGATTCATCCATCGGTATTCCCGTCAAACCCGGAGTTGATTCGCTGAATGTTGCCGTTGCAGCAGGAATAATCCTGTTTGAAGCGGCGAGAAGGCTGACCGGCAAAAAGATTTGTTAACAGGAAACACGGAAAATATCAGGCGTATTTTTCCGCGGTTTCCATTGCGATTTCAGACCATTCCCAGATACGCTGAGGCTCGTAGTTAACCGTACTGATATCTTTCATTATGATTTCCACCGTACATCCGCGGGTTTTTTCCAGGACTTCCTCCAGGTTCCGTTTTGCCATGCCAGGATTCCAAGTGTTCGTTGCCAGGACAGACGGATTGGGTTTGTGGGAAATAACGTATTTTTTCCCGGCTTTTTCAACGAATTTATCGACATTTGCCCAGGCGCTCATTGAGATTTTCCGCAGGTTGGGAACTGATTTAAGAAGGTCGAGTTTGTTGTGAAGCGGTTCGCAGCACCCGTAATATGTCAATCCAAACCTGCTGAGCCACTGTTTTTCATACCGAAGCGCAAATTCGTCGTACATTGCAGGAGAAACTTCCGAAAATATCTGCGCTGTCGCAGACCCCCACATGTCAACAGTTCTTATATGTTCAGGATTGAAATCCTTTTGCGGTAATGCGCTGGTGCAGGCAGGTCCGCCTGAACCGGATTTGTAAATTCCGTCCGGCAGACACAGCAGGTGCAGGTCTTCCAACTGTTTTAGCCTTGAAAGATGCGCAGTTACGAGTCTATCCATTGCCATGTGAACAAGGTCGGGCTTGTCAATCAGGTCTGTCAATGCTTCGTTGACACCCCACCATGTCACAAGTTCGTCCCAGGGCGCAAACCAGAAATGTGAGACCCCGCGTTTTTCTATCGGCAGAATATCGCCGAAAAGTTTTACCAGCGTCTGATAGTTTCCTTCGGTTGTTTCCTTGTCAAACGTTATCCGCGGCGTTTTTATCTTGTCGAGATCTTTTTCCGACTGAATCTGCGGATGGTATTCCCTTGATTTGATGGAACTTTTCGGGTCCTTACTTATGTATCGTACTTCCTCGTGAATTCCGAAACCTGTATCGGTTATTGCGAGCGGGGAGTAAAATTTTCCTTCCACGACGATATCGCTTTTCAGATGTTTCCACTGATAGATTGTAAAACGGAGAGCGCTTTCAATGCCGCGGCAGAACTCATCGTCGGTTTTGAGCTCAAGTTCGCCGTTAACATCCATTTCCTGCCACGGGATTTCAAATATATCAACCAGAGGCCGGGTTTTTTTCAGATCATTGAGCCGTCGCCATAGTTCGAAAGTCTGTTTCTGGATGGGAAGAGCCGCAATTTTCGCGACTTCCTCAGCCAGTTTTCTTAAAATACCCCTGTTTTTCTCGGAGATCGTCACAGGCATATTTTATCAGAAAAGTTTTTTTTGTCAAATAAATAAGGTGACATAATACTTAATTCTTTTTGAATTCGCTTTTGAGACAAATGGTGAAAATTGAAAGATGGCTGGCAGCAGGCCAAACCCGTCATTTTTTTTCTGCCTTCGTGCCTGACAATAGTGAAGGACCTGTTGACTCATTGAAGAATGTTACCGAAGAATGCCAGGGTAAGATTCACGATGTCCGGAATTAACATTGAAGATTAGATGTAGTTTTCTTTCCATGGCTTTACGTAATTTGAAGGGATTT
>Ga0172363_10000662_pt1 | contig 26706 bp, 21 predicted proteins | sample LakKivs2_kivu2a2_FD_114541 | JGI IMG/M metagenome (GOLD analysis project Ga0172363, IMG submission 114541) | Sediment microbial communities from Lake Kivu, Rwanda - Sediment s2_kivu2a2 | ecosystem: Environmental > Aquatic > Freshwater > Lake > Sediment | place: Rwanda: Western Province, Lake... | reverse complement strand
GGCAGGCGCACGTCGAGCTGCGGGTCGTTCAGCTCGAGCGTAGGTACATGGCACGCGGCGCAGCCGATCTCCGCGAAACGCGCGCGCCCCTGCGTGAACAGGTCGAGGAGGCCCGGATCCTGCGGCGGGCGCAGCACCGGCACCTCGAGCTGCGCGAGATGGCCGACGACCGTCGTCAGCATCCCGGAGTCGATCTCGAGGCTCACGCCGTCGCGGTCGAGATCGTCCCACGGGCCGTCGCCGAACGGTGCCGCGTCGAGGTTGCCGTCGCGGACGGCGAGGTGGAGACGCTGCGAGATCAGGCCCTGGTGGATGTGCAGCGACTCCTCGACCATGCCGCGCAGGGTCGCCTGGTGACCCTTCCAGCCGAACGGACGCACGGTGAGGTCACGCTCGACACCCTCGAGGCCGGCGCCGTCTTCGGTGCCGTCGGGGTGCGCGACGATGCGGCCGAACGACACACCCTTGCTGGTCAGGCGTCGCTCCACGGAGCGGCCCTGCGCGCGCGCCTCGGCCATCGCCGCCGACGCGTGTGCGCGCAGCTCGGCCGTCATCTCGACCGCGAGCGCCGCGACCGGCCCCAGGCCGAGCAGGTGCGGCGCGCTGCGCTGCTCGGCGCTTCCGGTACGGAGCCCGTCGCCGCCGAGGAACGCGGTCTGCGTCTGCGTCCCTGCACCGCCGGGTCCGCCCTTCGCGTGGCAGGAGATGCAGGCGAACGCGTCGGGCCCGCCGGTGCGGCCGCGGTGCACGAGCTGCAGCTCCGGCGTGAAGCTCGCGCCGCTCCGGTCGCGCCCGCCGCGGCCCCAGCCGTTCTCCGGCCGGAAGCGATGGTGGAACAGCTCGTCGCCGACGATGGACAGCGTCTCGCCGGTCACCCGACGCTGGTCGGAGTCGACCTCGCTGTGCGTCGCGTGCTCGACCAGCGCGCCCGGATCGCGCGCCTCGCGCACGCGGTCGAGGTCCTCGCGGCGGCGCACGTCGAGCGCGCGCGTCAGATCGTCGAGGAGCACAGCGTCGTCCGGGAGCACGGCGTCGTCCGAGAGCGCGGCGCCGTCGGGTGCGAGGGTGGCGTCGGTCGTGAGGGCCGCCGTCGCGACGAGCATCGGCACCAGCACCGCGCCGAGCGCGGCCGCCGCGACCCGGCGCGCCCCGCGCGCGGCGCCGCCGGCGCGGCGCGCGGCGGCATCGGACGTCGCCCGGCCACGCATGGTGCGTGATCGTATCAGGGCCGGCGCACGCCGTGCACGCCGGTCGCACGAGCGGCCGGTCCGTTGCCTCCTTCGTGCCCGGCAGAGCCGGGACGGACGTCAATCCGGCTCGACCGGCGTGAGCAGGAACTCGAGGTCGGCGCGGCTGAGCGCGCGCGCGGCGCCACCGTCGCCGAGCAGCTCGCGCACCAGCGACGCCTTTCGCTGCTGCAGCTCGGCGATCTTCTCCTCGATGGTGCCGCGGGCGATGAGACGATAGGCGATCACGCTGCGGTCCTGCCCGATACGGTGGCTGCGATCGATCGCCTGCGCCTCGACCGCGGGGTTCCACCACGGGTCGAACAGCACGACGTAGCTCGCGGCCGTCAGGTTGAGCCCGGTACCGCCGGCCTTGAGCGACAGCAGAAAGACCGCTGGCCGCGGATCGTCGGCGAAGCGCTGCAGGACGAGCTCCCGGTTCACCGTCTCGCCGGTGAGCACGTGGTGCGCCATTCCGCGTGCGGCGAGCTCGGCTCCGAGGATGCGCAGCATCGCGACGAACTGCGAGAACACCAGCACCTTGTGGCCCTCGGCGACGAGCGGCTCGAGCAGCTCGAACAGCGCCTCGATCTTGCCGGCGCCGAGCTCCGGCTTGCCGCCGACCAGCGCCGGGTGGCAGCAGATCTGGCGCAGGCGCGTGAGGGCCGCCAGGATCACGATGCGGTTCTTCTTGAGCCCGTCGGGTTCGCCCCCGAGGCGCGCGACGAGATCGCGGCTCCGCGCCAGCTCGGCGAGGTAGAGGCGGCGCTGCCCCGCGGTGAGCTCGCAGTCGCGCTGCTCCTCGATGCGCTCCGGCAGGTCGCTCGCGACATCGCGTTTCAGGCGGCGCAGCAGGATCGGCCGCAGCTTCGCCGCGAGCAGCACGCGGCGGGCGGGCGGCAGGTCGGGGTGGTCGTAGTGCGCGACGAACTGCGGGCGTGTCCCGAGGTAGCCCGGGCAGACCGCGTTCGTGATGCTGAACAGGTCGAGCGGGCGATTCTCGAGCGGCGTGCCGGTGAGGGCCAGGCGGTAGCGGGCATCGAGCCCGCGCGCGGCGTGCGTCACCGCGGCGTCGGGATTCTTGACGTTCTGCGCCTCGTCGAGGATCAGCGCGCGCAGCTTCGTCTCGCGCCAGGCGTCGGCGTCGCGGCGCAGCAAGGCGTAGTTGGTGACGACGAGGTCGTGGCGACCGAGATCGGCGCGCAGCGCGTGGCGCTCGCTGCCCCGCCCCAGCACTGCGACGCGCAGCGCGGGTACGAAGCGTGCGGCCTCGCGCTGCCAGTTGTGGACGACCGACGCGGGGCAGACGACCAGCGACGGCCCGCCGTCGGGATCGCGGCGGCGCAGGTGCTCGAGCCAGGCGAGCGTCTGCACGGTCTTGCCGAGGCCCATGTCGTCGGCCAGGATCGCGCCGCCGCCGAGCTCGCCCGCGAACGCCAGGAAGTCGAGCCCGCGGCGCTGGTACGGACGCAGCTTCGCCTTCAGGGTGCGCGGTGGCAGCACGTGTGGCAGACCGGCGAACGCCGCGACGCGCTCGCGCAGCTCGCGCACGGCGCGGATCGACTCCACGTCGGCGCCCATGCCCGCGAGCGCGTCGAGGCTGGTCGTCTGCGCGCCGGCGAGCTGCCAGAGCGTCAAGCGCTGCTCGCCGCCGCCGACCTCGACGCCGAGGTCGGCGAGCGCGCGCTCGACGTGGTCGGGCTGGTCCTCGGGCTTCCGCGCCCAGCCCGACGGCAGGCGCACGAAGCGAGTCGTCGCGGCGCGGAGCGCGGCGATCTCCTCGACCGTCAGCCCCGACGCCTCGGCCTGCCAGGCGGCCGAGACCGCGAGGAAATCGACGCCGCTCGCCGTCACCCGCACCTTGGGCAGCATGCGTGCGGCCGGCCCGAGAAGCCGCCGCGCGCGCTCGTTGCCGAGGTACGTCACGCCGAGCGGGCGGCGCTCCCAGTCCGCGAAGAACGAGGCGACGCGCTTGCTGGTGAGGCGGATCCAGAAGCCGGTCCCGCGGTCGGGCCACGGCGGAGCGGCGCCGCTCGCGCCCCGGTGGTCCGACGCGGCCGCGCCGGTCGTGCCGAGCCAGTCGACGGCGCTCGCCACGCGCGCGGGGTCGGGGATCTCGAGCCACGCGTCGGCGGCCGCGATGGTCGCGCCGGCGCACGGCGTGCCGCCGCCCGCCGCGCCGTCGGGCGCGGGGCACTCGGCGGTCGGAGCGACGAGCGCCGGCTGCCCCGCGTTGCCGAGCGGCAGCGCGGGCAGCGCGGGGTCGTCCGGGAGCGCGACGCGCTCCCAGCTCGACTCGACGCCGTACTCGAAGCCGTCGCGCGGTGACGCCGACTGGTCGGGCGTGTCCGCGGCGCCCGGCGCGTAGCCGTCGTCGAGCGTCCCGGTACGGCGAGCGAGCAAGCGGATCTGCAGCCAGTCGTCCTCCCGCAGGTCGAGCGTCACGACTGGCGTCACCGGCGCCACGTGCGTGTGCGCCTCGAGCGTGGCCCGCAGGTGCGGCCATCGCGCCGCGAGCTGGGATACCAGGGGCACGCGCTCCTCGTCCGCCAGCGGCAGCCCGCCGGTGGTGCGAAAGCGTTCGATGAGCGCGGGCGGCGGCGCCGAGCCGATGAACGCGAGCTCGCCGTCCGCGACCACCAGGCCCGAGGCGCGGTTGCCGCGCCAGACCTCCTCGCCCTGCACGAGGAGCGCGTCGCCGAAGGGCAGAGCACGGCCATCGGGCCAGGTGAAGCACAGCTCGAGAACGGCCTTGCCGGCGTGCGTCGTGCAGCAGGGCGCCACGTGCGCCACTCCGTCCGCGAGCCGGAGCGGCGCGCCCGGCGTGATGCGTCCACGTCGCGCGATCTCGCGGTCGAGGTCGTCGGACCACGTGACGAGCCGGGCGCGCGTCGCGCGCTCGAGGAAGAGACGCAGCGGTCCGAGGGGCAGGGCGATGCCGTCGCCGAGGCCGCCCGAAGCCACGCGCGACGAGGCGAGGTGCTCGACGAACAGCGCGAGCAGGTCCGCCTGCTCGGGTGGCAGGAGGCGCGGGTCATCGCGGACCTCGCCGTGGAGCTGCTTCAGCTGGGCCGCGCTGCGCGGCAGCTCACCGCGTGGGGTCGCGACGTGGATCTCGATCTCGAGCGACACCAGATCGCGCTGCCAGGCGTACAGCCCCGCCACGGCACGGAGCGCGCGCTGCACCGGAGCGGCGCGGGACTTGCCCGCCCAGCCCAGAAGCTCCTGCCGCAAGCGCGCGTGCTGGCGCTCGAGCACTCGTTGCTCGAGGTCGGGCCGGTCGAGGAATGGCCGCAGCGCGGCGGGGACGTGCTCGCGTCCCGCCGCACGCGCGAGCTCGGCTGCGAGGCGCCAGCAGCGGAGGTCGGGGTCGGCCGCATCGAGCTTCGCCGCGGCGACCACCCGGTGCACGGCGTCGTAGGCAAGGCCCGCGCGGCGCAGCAGTGCGTCGGCCGCGCCGCGGCGCTCCCACGAGTTGCGCGCCTCGCGCAGAACGAGGAGCGCCTCGCCATCGACGCGCTCGCGCGACGGCGCGCTCGCGGCAGGCGGCACGCGCGCCGGCACCGGTGCGGGCGCCGGCACCGGCGCGGGTGCGCGGCGCACGAGGTCCGTGAGCGCGTCGTCGAGCGCGCCCGCGACGGCCTCGCCGAGGAGAAGTGCCGCGACCGCGTACGCGTGCTTGCAGAAGATGCCGACCGGGCACGAGCAGCGCGCGATCCACGGGCCGCGCTCGCCGTGCGGCGCGCGCTCCCAGTGTACGCGGTAGGGTGCCTCGCCCTGCACGACGGCGTCGATGGCGCCGTCGCCGAGCGTCAGCGACGCGACACGCCCGTCGCGGGCGTAGCGCGCGCCGCGCTCGCGCGTACGCTGCCCGAAGGCGCTGACGCCGGACGTGAGGCCTGCCCGCACGTCCGGCGCGAGCGCGAGAGCCTGGCCGAGGGAGGACACCGCCACGACTGTCGCGTGCGGCGAGCCCGGCGGCAAGGCGCGACCCGCGCGCCGGATGGCGGCTGTCCGGTGGTCCGGACGCGGCGGGCCTGCGCGCTGTCCGCGCCCGCTTCGTGAGGGCCCGAAACGAGAACGGGCGCGGAGAGACTCGCTCTCCGCGCCCGCTTCCCGGCGGAGAGACGCGCTCTCCCCGCCAGCTTCCCGGACGAAGATCAGACCATCGTCAGTTCGTCGGCACCAGCTCCACGCGCCGGTTCTGCGCGCGTCCCTCGGCCGTGTCGTTGGTCGCGACCGGGTTCGCCTTGCCGAAGCCCTGGGTCGTGAGCCGGCTCGCCGCGACGCCCTGGCTGACCAGGTAGTTCTTGACGGTCGCCGCGCGACGGTCCGACAGGCGGAGGTTGTACTCCACGCTGCCGATCGAGTCGGTGTGACCCTGGACCTGGACGTTGATCGACGGGTTCTCCTTGAGGATCTTCGCCGCCTCGTCGAGGATCGGCTTGCCCTGCGGCTGCAGCGTCGCCTTGTCGAAGTCGAAGTTCACGCCACGAAGGATGATCTTCTTCTTCGGCGCCGGCGCGGGAGCGGGAGGCGGGGGCGGCGGGGCCGCCGGAGCCTCGGCGGGCTCGTGCCAGCCGAGCTGCAGACCTGCGCTGATCAGCTGACGGTCGTCGCGGTCGGAGTTCGCCGCCGGACGCAGGAACTGCTCCTCGAAGCGGACGAACACGCCGAGGTTGAGCTCGGGGTGGACGTCGAAGCCGAGCGCACCGTGCACGGCGAGGCCGGCGCCCGACTCGTCGATCGGACCGGCGATGTCCCGGAAGTAGCCGCCGAGCAGCGCCACCGACGCCTCGACGCCCTCGTCGACGATCGCGAACTTCGGGCCGGCCGTGATCGAGAAGGTGCTCGCGACGCTGGTGTCGTCATCGCAGGCGACGAAGTACGGACCGCCCGGGCAGTCCTCCGACGGCAGGATCGAGAACGAAGGATTGCCGATCAGCGACACCGCGCTCTTGTCGAACATCCAGCGGTAGCCGCCCCAGCCACCGACCACGCCGCCGATGCCCGCCGTGTCGTTGTAGTGGCCGATCGGGAACCCGGCGCCCACGTAGCCACCCGCTTCCGGGCCATCCGCGCGTGCCTGCGACGACGCCGCAAGCACTCCCGCCAAGGCGAAGACGGTGAGTCCCGTCAGGCGCCTGCCTCTCCTCATCTCACCCATCATCAGTTCCCTCCCCTGGTTCGTCAGTGCACGCAACTTTGACGGCACAGTACTCCCGCAGGCGCAATAGCTGGCGAGCGCAGATGGCTCAAGCATGGGGTTCGGCGGCGATCGGCGTCCCGACCTTGCCCCTCAAGGCGCAAGTGTCCTGGTCGGCTGCCCCGGGGGGAGCCGCGCCGCCGAGGGGCGGCCGACCGCCGGGCCACTGGCATCCGTTCGAGGCTTGCCGTATCCGTCCCCTGAACCCCCAAAAGGACACAGAGGATCAAGGCATGGCCGAAGCAGCTGCAAAGCCGCGTCCAGCGGTCGGTTTCCTGAAGATCCCCGAGAGCGGCGAGCCGTATCTCGAGGGGCACAAGTGCAAGGTTTGCGGTGCGATGTACCTCGGCGAGCGCAGCGCGTGCGCGAAGTGCGGGGCCCGCGGCCAGATCGAGGCCGTGAAGCTGTCCAACAAGGGCAAGCTGTACGTCTTCTCGATCGTCTACCGGTCGTTCCCCGGCATCCAGACGCCTTACATCTCGGCGATCGTGGACCTCGACGGCGGCGGCACGGTCAAGGGCAACCTGATCGGCGTCGAGCCCGACCCGAAGAACATCTCCTTCGGAATGCCGGTCGAGGTGGTCTACAAGGACGCGCTCGGCCGCAAGGACCGCGAGGGCAACTCCTACCTGAGCTACTTCTTCCAGCCGGCGAGCTGAGCCGAGCGGGACGACGAGGAGAACACGATGAGCGAAGACGTCTACGTCCTCGGAATCGACATGATCAAGTTCGGCCGCTTCCCGGAGAAGAGTCTGGCCGAGATCGGCGCCGAGGCGGCGCTGCTGGCGCTCGACGATGCCGGACTCAAGATCCAGGACATCGAGGCGATGTGGTGTGGCAACCTGATGCAGGCCAACAACATGGTCGGCCAGCAGGTCCTGCAGCAGATCGGCCAGACCGGCATTCCCGTCGTCAACTGCGCCAACGCGTGCGCCACCGGTGCGACGGCGTTCCGCGACGCGTGGCTCGCGGTGAAGGCCGGCGCCTACGACGTCGTGCTCGCGGTCGGTGTCGAGCAGATGGGCAAGGGCCTCCTCGGCGGCACCGGCGCCGGACGCGGCATCCCGAAGGAGGGCCTGCTCGGCTCGATGACGATGCCCGCAGTCTTCGCGGAAGCGGGCATGGAGCACGCGCGCAAGTACGGCACCACCTTCGAGCAGTTCGCCAAGGTGAGCGTCAAGAACCATCACCACTCGACCCTGAATCCGAAGGCGATGTACCAGATCGAGACGCCGCTCGAGCAGGTGATGGGCGCCGAGATGATCTCGTACCCGAACACCAAGCTCATGTGCTCGGTGAACGTCGACGGCTCGGCCGCGGCGGTGCTGGTCTCGGAGAAGAAGGCCCGGCAGCTCGGCATGAAGCGCGCCGTCAAGATCCGCGCCTCGGTGCTGACCAGCGACCCGTGGTCGGAGCGCGACCTCGTCATGCCGGACGTCAACACCTGCACGCGTCTCGCGGCGAAGAAGGCCTACGAGATGGCGGGTGTCGGCGCGGACGACATCAACCTCATCGAGCTGCACGACTGCTTCGCCACCGCGGAGATCCTGCACTACGAGAACCTCGGACTCTGCAAGGACGGCGAGGCGGGCAAGCTCATCGACGAGGGCCAGACGGCGATCGGCGGCCGCATCCCGGTCAACCTGTCGGGCGGACTTCTCTCGAAGGGCCACCCGCTCGGCGCCACCGGCATCGCGAACATCTACGAGGTCTCGACGCATCTGCGCGGCGAGGCGGGCAAGCGCCAGGTGCCGAACGCGAAGCTCGGTCTCACGCACGTGATCGGCCTCGGCAGCGCGTGCGCGATCCACATCCTCGAGAAGGCCGCGTAGGCGGCTCCCGAGATTTCGTGCGGAGGGGGCGTGCCGGAAGGCCGCCCCCTTCGTAGTTTGAACGCATGCGGATCGGCGTCGTCAGCGACACCCACAACCTGCTGCCCAACGTGCGGCGCATCGTGGAGCTGTTCAACGCGGCTGACGTCGAGCGCGTGATCCACACCGGCGACGTCACCCAGGCACGGACGGTGCATGCGCTGGCGGCGCTGCGCGTGCCGCTGGTCGGCGTCTACGGCAACAACGACGAGCGCGACGACCTGGCACCCGCGGCCGCGGAGCACGGCTTCGCCTTCCACGAGGGCGCGCTCCGCCTGACGCTCGCCGGACGCCGCATCGTCGTCGTGCACGACCCGAAGGATCTCGCCGCCGCGCAGGAAGACGAGCACGACGTCGCGCTGCACGGCCACGACCACCGCCTGGTCGTCGAGCGCGACGCGGGACGCCTGCGCTTCAACCCGGGCGAGTGCGCGGGACACGTGCCGGGACTCAACGCGGTCGGCGTGCTCGACCTGGTCTCGCTCGAGGTGGAGCTGCTGCGCTTCTGAGGCGCCCTCCGCGCGCGCGGTTGCGGGCGCCGTCCGCATCCGCGACAGTCCCCGCCATGCCCGCACCCGAGCGCTTCGAGAACGTCACCGCCGTCGCCAAGGCCAACGTCTACTTCGAGGGCCGCGTCGTCAGCCACACCATGCTGCTGGCCGGCGGCGAGAAGAAGACGCTCGGTCTCATCTACCCGGGCAAGTTCCACTTCGGAACGGACGCTGCAGAGCGCATGGAGATCGTCGCCGGCCTGTGTCGGGTGAAGATCGACGGCTCGCCGGAGACCAGCGACTACGGGGCGGGGCAGAGCTTCGACGTGCCGGCGAAGTCCGGCTTCGACATCGAGGTCGCGAGCGGCATCTGCGAGTACGTCTGCTCGTTCCTCGCATGAGAGCCTGAGCAGGAATCGCGAACGCTCGCAGGGGACGGGCCAAGGGCCTGCTCCTGCTCGATCACCGGAGCCCGAGCGGGCATCACCGGCGTCACTGTGCGCGCGACGAAGACGCGAGCCGTCCGGCCTCCACCAGCTCGGGAGACTCCTCGGCGTCGTCGATCGATGCGGCGATCTCGCTGACGAGGCCACGGTCGGCGATCGCCTCGGCGGGCGTCGCGGACGTTCCCGCCAGCGCCAGAGCCAGCCGGAGCGCGCTGGACCACGCGCCGCGCGCGCGCGCGAGCCCGAGGCCCTCGTGCCAGGCGTTGCGGGCGACGGCGCGCGCGGCGTCGCCGCCCCGTGCTGCGAGCACCTCGCCGCGGATGCGATACAGCTCGGGTGCGAAGTAGCCCTGCCGGTACGCGCGCAGGTTCTCGAGCGCGTCCTCGACCATGGCCGCCGCCTCGTCGACGCGGCCGGCGCGCGCGTACGCCTCGCAGCGCAGCAGCCGGTAGTCGAAGGACGACGCGTCGCCCAGGCTGTCGAGGTAGGCCTGGAAGCCGCGGTCGGTCTCCGCGAGGCCCTCGTCCGTGCGGCCGCGATGCACCCACGCCCAGCCGCGCATCACCGCGGTGGTCGCGGTCCACAGCGGCAGCGGCGGCTCGGAGGCGAGGATCGCGTCCGAGCAGGTGATCTCCTCGACGCGTGCGAAGTCGCGCAGCAGCACGAAGGCCCACGCGGCGAGGGCGTGCGCCATGCTGCCGACCGGGCTGTAGGGCGTGCGTCGCGCGTACTCCAGGGCCTCCTCGGCGGTCCGTCGCGCGGTCGACGGAAAGCCCGTCAGCCACTGGATCACCGCGAGGTGCCCGCGCGCCGCGGCGAGCGACATCGCCGGCATGACGTCGCTCTCGAGCGCGTTCTCCGCACCGATCCCGAGACACCTCTCGAAGTGCCGTCGCGCGACGGCGAGCTCGCTCGCGTGGAAGAAGGTCGAGCCCGCGATCATGTGCGCGGCGAGGCGGAGCGGCGGCTCGGCGGCCTCCCCGGCGACCGCGAGCAGCTCGCGGCTGAACGCCGCGGCGGCGTCGGTCTCGCCGCGCTGCCGCCACGTGGTGGCGAGCGTCGAGAGCGACGCGACCTGCAGCGCCAGGTCCTGGGTGCCCGCCGAGAGCGCGCGCGTCCGCGCGAGCACCTCGGAGGTCGCGGCGTCGTTCAGGCCGTGGATCGACACCAGGAGCGGCGCGAGCTCGGTGAGGACCTTCAGCTCCTCGTGGTCGCGCCGGTCCGGCGGCAGCGATCCGAGCGCCGCGCGCGCCCCGCTCAGATGCATGATCGCCTCGTGGTAGCCGCCGCGGGACGCGGCGCGCCGCGCGGCGAGCTTGCCGTACTTGACGACGCGTGCGTCGTCCGCGGCGGCGTGGAAGTGGCCCGCGAGCAGCGCCGCGATGTCGTCGATCGAGCCGGCGAACGCGCGCTCGAGGCTCGCGCCGACGCGGGCGTGCAGCTGGCGCAGCCGAGCTGCCGGGATCGTCGCCTCGACGACCTGCCGGTAGAGCGCGTGGCGGAACCGCCAGCTCTGCGCCACGCTGCCGTCCGGCCAGGCGAGCGGACCGGAGTCGTCGAGCATCAGGTGGCGCTCGGCGAGGCTCTGGCACAGCGCCTCCGCCTCCTCGACCGTGCACTCGACGCCGGCCGCCACCGCCTGCGACGCGATCCCGAGCCCGCACACCGCGGCGACCTCGAGCACCTGCCGCTCGCGCGGCGCCAGCTCCGACATGCGGTCGCGCAGCAGGCGCGCGAGGCTCGCCGGGGCCTCGGTCGGCAGGTCCGCCTCGCCGAGGCTCCATGCGTCGCCGGTTCGCCGCACGACGCCGCTCGCGACCAGGTGCTCGACGATGGCGCTCATGAAGAGCGGGTTGCCGTCGGTGCGCGCGGTGAGCCACGGGGCGAGGCGCGCCGCGACGGCGCCGTCGCCGAAGTGCTGGCGCAGGTACTCGAGCACCTCGGCGTCGCCGAGCAATGCGAGCGGCAGCTCGGTGACCTGTGTGCCGGCGCGTACCTCCAGGTGCAGCAGGCGGCGCGGGTGCCCCTCGAGGATCGCCTCGCCGGGGCGCATCGTGCCGATGAGCAGCAGGGCCGCCCCGTCGCGCCGCTCGGCGAGCGCCGCGACGAGGTCGACGGTCGCGCTGTCCGCCCAGTGCAGGTCCTCGAGCACGAGGACGAGGGGTGCGACCCGGGCCACCGCCGCGAGCGTGCGCACGAGGTCGCGCAGCATGGCCTCGGGGCCACGGTGGGCGAAGCGCTGGTGCAGTGCCGCGCTCTCGGCCGGCTCGAGCGCGAGCGGCAGGTGCAGCAGCAGCGCCGGCGCGGCCGCGCGGATCCGTGCGACGACGTCGTCGCCGAACGGACCAGCGCACAGCGCGCCCAGCGCCTCGACCATGGGCAGGAACGGATCGGGGCGGCCGTGGAGGTCGAGGCACTGGCCGCGTGCGAGGAGGAACGCCGCACCCGCGTCGTGCTCGGTGAGATCGCGCAGGAAGCGTGTCACCAGCGACGACTTGCCGATGCCGGCGCCGCCGGTCGCGAGCACGATCCGGGGCTCACCCGCCCGGGCCTGCGCCCACAGATGCTGCAGTAGCCGCAGCTCGGCCTCGCGGCCGACGAACGGCGTATCGTCCGCACGTGGCGTCGCAGGCGCCGCGGCCTCCGGCTCGGCCTCGAGCGCTGCGACGAAGCGGAAGCCGCGGCGGTGGACGGTCTCGACGTAGCGCGGGTGCGCCCGGTCGTCGCCGAGGGCGCGCCGCAGCTCCGCGACGCAGACGTTGAGCACGACGTCGGTGACCGCGGTGGCGGGCCACAGCGCGCGCATGATCTCCTCGCGCTCGACGATCCGCCCCGCGTGGTCGATCAGGAAGCGCAGCAAGCCGAGTGTCTTCGGCCGCAGGCGGACCGGACGCTCGGCGCGCAACAGCTGCTCCCTCTCTCGATCGAACGTGAAGGGCGCGAAGCGGAGACGGACGGCGCTCATGGTGCTGCTGCCGGGGAAGCGGTCTCCGACGGCCCCCCGGTTGTCTCCGAACGGACCGCCGCCGCGCAAGCACGGATCGGGCGTCCGAATTGAAGGTCTCGTGAAAGACTCCGCGGTGCGCTGCGGGCTAGGCAGACCGGGTATGGCAGAGATATCCCGAGCGCAGGCCGGGCGCGCCTTCCTCGTTCAGATCGATCGTGTCGAAGCCGCGACGACGGGCTTCGAGGAGGGCGCCATCGGGCGCGTCGAGCACATCCGCAGCGGCGAGGCGAGCCGCTTCGGCAGCATGCGCGAGCTGGCGGAGTTCATGGAGCGCGTGCTGGACGAGCTTGCCGGCGGCGACGCTGCATCCACCGGGGACGCGGATGCTTAGCGTCGTCGCGTCGACCGGCGGAGCGCTGCACTCGCTCTACGAGCGCTACAACGACGCCGCGCTGCGCGACCCGCGCACGTACCCGGTCGGCTACCTCGCGGCCGACGGCGAGACCGGTGCCGTCGCGCCGTTCCTCTGGTTCCGCGACGGGGCCGAGCTGCTGCGCTTCGTCGGCACGACCGAGCTCGGGCTCCTGCGCCTGGCACCTCTGGCGCACGCCGAGGTGCTCGACGATCTCGGTGCGCTGGCGCGGCGCGAGCGCGACCCCGACCGCCTCGCGCTCGGTCTGACCGCCGCGTTCCGCGGCTGGACGGAGTTCCTCTGGGTGGGGCGCTTCGTGGATCTCTGCACAGGTGACGGCGAGGTCCCGCGCGAGGTCCGTGCCGAGCTGCGCGCGCTGGGAAGCGGCAGCGAGGCGGACGCGGCGCTGTCTCCCGAGGAGATTCCGCAGCTGATCGGGCTGCTCGGCATGATCGCCAGCGGCTGTTCCGCTCCGGGTGGTGGAGGGAGCACGGTCGGGCCGGGCGGGCCGCGGACCACCGGCTGAGCTGCCTCGCGGGGCGCTCGAGCGCGCGCGCAGCGGGCTTGCCCCGCCGGCCCGCTCAATCCATCCCGAACGGCCTGCTCGCCGCGTACGCCGCCAGCGCTCCCGCCCAGCTCGCGCCGGTGGTCAGCAGAAGCACGAGGCCGAGCGCGAGGCCGGTGAACGCGAGCGGGCCGAGACGATCGAGTGCCCACGCGCGCGCGGAGGAGGCCGTACCGAACGGTCCGAGGGCGCTGATGGACGTCTGCAGGGCGATGGCAGCGCCGATCGTCAGCGCGAGGAGGCTGATCTGGCCGTCGACGTGCAGCAGGCCGAGCGGGCTCGCCAGCGGTCCCTCGCCGCCGAGCACCGGCAGGACACACCCCGCGAGCGCGGCGGCGACCAGGCCCTTCAGCAGCGCGCGCACCCACCTGGTCGGAAGCGGCGTGTCGAAGAAGGACGCGAGCGCCGCGACCCAGGCCGCGGTGACCGTCGTCGCGACCGCGATCAAGATCGCGAACAGCGCGGCACCCTCGGCGTAGGGCTGTGGTCGCTCCGGCAGGCCGAGCAACCCGCGGCCCTCCGGCAGCAGCACAGCCGCGGCGACGAGCAGGGCCACGGTGAGCCCGGCGGCGACTGCGGCGTCGAGAGCCGCGGCGAGCGCGCGCGCCGCGGAAGCGGCCGGCGAGCGCAGCGAGAGCATGCACGTTGCACCGAGTGTGCCGAGCAGCAGCAGCGGCACGGCGAGGGGCGCCCCCGCGCGCCAGCGATCGATGCGCGCCGTGTAGGCCGCGTCCCCGAGCATGGCGAACACCTGCCGCCCGACCTCGACCGAGGCGGCCGAGTCGCCGCTGCGGACGAGCTCGCGCGCCTGCGCTCGTGCGGCCTCCGGATCGAGACGCGCCAGCGCCGCCGCGGCGGTGCGTGCCACCAGCGGGTCGCGTGAGCGCAGCGCCAGCTCGAGGGCGGGGCGGGTCGACGGCGACGCGACCTGCTCGAGCGCATGCGTCGCCGCGAACGCGATCTCGTGATCCGCGTCCGCGCGCAGCAGCGCCTCGATCGGCGGCACCACCCGCTTGTCGCCGGTGCACCCGGCGTCGTAGGCCGCGTGCCGACGCACCGTGACCGGACGGTCGGGACCGAGATCCGCGACGATCGCCGGCACCACCTCGTCCTCGCGCAGCAGCAGCTCGACCACCGCGGCGTGCCCGGCGCGGCAGGCGGTGCCGAGCGCGCTCGCGCCGCCGGCATCCCGGCGCGTCCTCGCGGCGCCGTGCGCCAGCAGGAGCGTCGCGACGTCCACGCGCCCGTTCGCGGCGGCGCTGAACAGCGCCGTCCAGCGCTGCGCGTCGAGCGGATCGTGCGCATCGACCGGACCGGCGACGAGGATGCGCTCGATGCTCGTGTGCGCGAGGTCGACCTTCGCGAGGTCCGGCAGCTTCTCCTCGTGCACGATCAGCCAGCGCGCCGCGCTGTCGGCGAGGCCGTACGCGATCTCGGGCGGCGCGTCGACGTACTCGAACGGCACCGCCGTCACGCCCGCGCGCCAGCAGCCGAGGTAGCAGGCGACCAGCTCGATCGAGTTCGGCAGCAGGAACGCGACGCGTTCACCCGCGAGCCCCGCGTCGAACAGCGCGGTCGCGACGCGCCGCTCGAGGTCCGACAGCTCGGCGTACGAGACGCGCCGCTCGCCGCACGCCAGCGCCAGCTTCTCCGGATCGCACGCGAGCGGCTCGTCGAGCAGGCGGTCGAGGCGCGGCGAGAGCACGGCAGGAGCGTCGCCGGCAAGACCGCCCGAGTCAACGCCTCCACGCGCCAAGCGAGCCGGGGACGAAGGTTCGGGGGAGACGGTGTTGCGTGGCAGCGGGGACTGCGTGGTGCAGCCGCGCGAGGCGACGACCTCCGCGCGCGAAGCGCGCGGCCGAGCGAAGCGAGCCGGGGGAGAAGGTTCCACGCGGCTTTGCCGCGTGGAAGAGGGGGACAGGGTCCCCCTCAGTGTGTGGACGAGGGGGACAGAGTCCCCCTCAACGGAAAATGGACAGGAACTCGCGCCGCGTCTGTGCGCCGTAGACGCGCAGGCTGCGTTCGGCGCGCAGCCCGCCCTGGTCCTGCTGCAGCTGCTCGAGGGCATCCGCGGGGACCGAGCAGCGCGGGGCGGAGCGCCGCACGCCATAGAGCCGCGCCGCGTTGAGGCCGAGGATCCGCTTCTTGGTGGTCGCGGTGAGCGCAGGATAGCCGAACTCCTCCTGCATCGCGGGCGGGATCTCCAGCGTCTTGAACGCGTCGATGAGCCACTGCGGCGAGCCCCACCAGATCGAGTCCGTGCCCCAGAGGATGTTGCGCGGGCCGAAGGTCTTGAGCAGCTGGCCGAGGAGGTGTGCCGCCTGCACCGGGCTCTGCAGCAGCGTCACCGCGAAGGTGCTGCCGATCTCGGCGTAGATGCGGCGACGATCCGCCGGCGGCATGCTCCCGACGACCTGCAGGAACTCGGTGAGGCCGTCGAGCCCGAGCGGGTGGTCGCCCGCCTGGAAGAAGCCCGAGTGGTACGCGCAGAAGTTGAGCCGCGGAAAGTCGCGCGCGGCCTTCGGCAAGTCGATGGTGCGCACCGACTGCTCGCTACCCGGGGCGAAGATCGCCGGAAGGCCCTTGTGGACGTTGATCAGGCGCAACCCGAGGCGGTCGGCCTCGGCCAGCATCGGGTAGGCGATCTGCTCGTCGTCGAGGAACCAGTTGCCATTGTACGTGTAGCACTTGAGCGCGCTGCCCCCGAGCTCGCGCACCTGGCGCTCCATGCTGTCGATCGCCGTCGCCGATCCCGGCGGCACCTTGGGATCGATCATCGCCTGCGACAGGCAGCGCTGCGAGCCGGCGAGCTGGTTCGCGAGGTCGCGCGTCTGCGACATGATCTCGGGCCCCGCCGGTACGCCGTTGGGCAGGCCGCTGATGACGGCCACGGTCGTCTCACTGTCGACGAAGGTCTCCTTGATGAAGTTGAGCTGCCCGATCGACTCGGGGTTCTGCTGGCAGCCCTGCTGGTCGAGGAAGCGCAGGAAGCAGAAGGTGGAACCCGGGAAGCGCGCGGTGTCGGCGTGGTGCGTCTGCACGTCCATGACGAACATCGATGATCGGTCGAGCAGCTCGCGGCCGGCGTCGAGGTCGACGCACGCTGCGCGGCCCACCGGCAGCACCGCGGCCTCGCCGGTCTGCGCCAGGCCGTTTACCCGGTTGAGCACCCAGAAGGCGGTGGCGGTGCCGGCGGCAGTGCGCAGGAACTGCGCCCGCGTCATGCCGTGGCGCTTGGCCTGCGCGTCGGCCTCTTCGGTGATCAGCAGCTCGGTGGTGCGCGCCTTGGCGACGTCGTGCCGTGGCAGCCACTCTCCGTTGGACACCGGGCGGACGGGAAACGGGGTGCTCGGGGTGTCGTCGTCGTGCTCGTGCTTCATGGCTCTCCCTCGTCGTGCGGCCGGCGCGAGCATTGCCCGGGAGCGGAGCCGCCGTCCAGCCCCCGCGTGTGAACGGTCGAGAGTCGGACTGCCAACGGCCGTTGACGTGCGCCAAGGGACGCGAGCGCGAATGCCCGCGGGCGCTCGCGGTGTGAGCCGGGCCACGGGCGGCATGCCGCTTGCCTTGGGTGAGCGCCGGAGGAAGCCATGCACACCCGGAACGTCATGCGGATCGCCGGTCTTCGGACCGGCCTCGCCCTCGCGAGCCTCGCCCTGGCGGGCGGCAGCGCAGCCGCGGCGGACGCGATCTCGACGACGTCGGTCGTGACCGGCAACCGGACCGTCGTCACGGGCGGCGACGAGAGCATGACCGTCGGGCGCAACGCGCGGCGGCTGGTCGGGAGCGACGCCACCGAGACGGTCGGTCGCGACGCGACGCTGCTGGTCGGCCGCGACGCGGTGACCAGCATCGCCGGTGACGCGGTGCTCGCGGTCGACGGCGACACCGAGACGACCACCAGCCGCGACGCCAGCGTTGCCGTGGGCGGCGACGCCGCCGTCGCGGTCGCAGGAGATGCAGCGCTCGAGCTGGGCCGCAGCCTCGCTCTCGACGTCGATCGGATGCTCGTCGTCGAGACCGGCGACGGCATCGAGCTGCGCAGCGGTGCCGCGTCGATCGTGCTGAAGAGGAACGGCGAGATCGTGCTGCGCGGCACGAAGATCACCGTCCAGGCGAGCGGCGAGATCGCGCTGAAGGGCGCGAAGATCTCCCAGAATTGAGCCTCGCCGGACCGGACGTCTTGCGCAGCAGCAGCTCGGCGCTGCCCGCGATCAGCAGATCGTCGAGGCGTCCGACCTGACGGTAGCCGTGACGGCGGTAGAACCGCCGCGCGTCGTGGTTGAAGTCCGACACGCAGACGAAGAAGTTGCGGGCGCGCGCGAAGACCGCCGCCTCGGCGTGTGCCAGCAGACGCGCGCCGAGTCCCCGTCCTCGCGCGCCCGCCACCACTGCCAGCAGCTCGAGGTAGTCGCCTGCGAGGAAGCCGCACCGCACGATGGCGACGCCGCGCGCGCCGCCGCCGTCGTCGAGCACCCACGCCTCGCGGCTCGCGAGCGGACCGCCGAGGAGACGCCGCCAGTCGGCGGCCTCGTAGCCCAGGGTGCGCCAGGGCTCGGACGAAGCGAGCAGCGCCACCAGCGGCCGCACGTCGCGTGGCTCGAGGCGGCGAATCGCCGCGCCTTCGGTGTCAGCTCGCCGTCGCATCGGGGCACGGCCGCAGCAGCTCGCCGACCGTGACCGGAGTCAGGCCGGCGGCGGCGATCGCGGGCAGGAGCTTCTCGAGCAGCGCCCGCGTGTGCACGCCCCTGCCGTTCGCGTGCATGATGACGATCGCGCCATCGCGCAGCTGCGGCAGCAGCGTGCGCAGCATGACGTCGGCCGAGCTCGCCGGGCTCGGATCGCCCGACACGGCACTCCACAGCACGACCGTCTGTCCGAGCGCCGCCGCCACACGCTGCGTGGTCGTGTCGTACTCGCCGTAGGGCGGGCGGAACAGGGTGGGGCTCGTGCCGCGCTTCGCCGCGAGCAGGGCGATGGCGGCCGCGATCTCTTCTTCCTGCGCGCCGGCGTCCATCGTCCGCAGGTGCGCGTGTGCCGCGCCGTGCGTGCCGAGCTCGAAGAACGGCACCGCGAGCAGCTCCGCGACGCGGTCGTCGTGCTTCGCCATCCAGCGTCCGGACGCGAAGAACGTCGCGGGCGTCTTCGTCGCGACGAGCCGTTCGACGAGCATCGCGTCGTAGCCGTACGGCGCGCGGACCGGGCAGAGGTCGAAGGTGAGCGCGACGCGCCTGCAGCCGGCGACGCCGGTGCGGACGACGGGCGCGGGCGCACCCTCGGTGCGGACGACGGGCGTGGGCGCATCCGCGGTGCGGACGACGGGCGCGGGCGCATCCGCGGTGCGGACGATGTTCGCGGGCGCATCCTCGGCGGGCGCGGGCCGGACGAGAGCCGCGGCGAGCAGCAGCGTCGCGGCGGGGCGCCGCCATGCGACCGGTGTGCGCGGCGGCGGGGGGGCCGCGACCGGCACGCGCCCGGCCGGACGCTCAGAACGCGAACGTCTCGCCAACCATCTTCTCCGAGATCGCCCACAGTCGCCCGGCCGACACCGCATCGAGCGCCCAGGGCTTCGGCTTGGTCGCCTCGGTGCAGTCGGCGAGGTAGCCGCCGCCGCGGCCTTCGAGCTCCGGCGCGGTCGCGGCCCAAACCGACGTCGCCGCACCCTGCGGGATCGTCTTGAACCCCGGCAGGCCGCCGCCTGCGCCGCCACCGGACGATTCGCCGGCCTTCTTCTCCCCGTCCTTCTTCTCGCCGCGCGGCTTCGTCATCGCCTGCAGCATGGCGACGTCGTCCGCGGTCAGGTGGCGTCCGAGGTCGGTCATGATCATGCCGGGGTGAACGGCCCAGGCGTGCACGCCCTTCGTTCCGAGCCTCCTCTCGAGCTCGACCGAGAACAGGACGTTTGCCGTCTTGGATTGACCGTACGACGCCCACTTCTCGTAGTCGTGGCGCTCGAAACTCGGATCGTCCCAGTGCACGTCGGACAGCATGTGGCCGTCCGAGCTGAGATTGACGACGCGCGCCGGAGCACCCGTGACCAGCAGCGGCACCAGCAGCCCGGTGAACAGGAAGTGGCCGAGGTGGTTCGTGCCGAACTGCAGCTCGAAGCCGTCGGCGGTGCGCGCGAGCGGGCACGCCATGACGCCCGCGTTGTTGATCAGCAGGTCGAGACGGTCGAGCTGCTGCCGCAGCCGTGTGGCGCAGGCGCGGACGCTGGCGAGCGACGCGAGGTCGAGGTCGGTGCCGGAGACCTTCGCCCCGGGCACCTGCTCGCGGATCGTGCGCAGCGCCGCGTCGGTCTTCGCGGCGTCGCGCGCGGCGAGGATCACCTCGGCGCCGTGCGCTGCGAGAGCGCGCGCGGTCTCGAGCCCGAGCCCGCCGGACGCGCCGGTGACGAGCGCGCGCTTGCCGGCGAGGTCGACGCCCGCGAGGACGTCTTCGGTGGTGGTGGTCGGTCCGCTGGTCGCCATGGATCACCTCGTCATCGTCATCGTCGGTCCGACTCTGGCACGTTCCCGAGCACGCCTTCCACCAGATGGTGCCGTCCCGGCACGATCGGCCAGTCGAAGTACGTGTAGCTCGCACCGCGCGGCAGCAGGTCGTCGGTGCGGTGGTCGAGCAGCTCGCCGTTCTGCTCGTCGCCGTAGAGCGCGACGACCTCGTCGTCGGTGAGCGGCTGCGACCCGCCGAAGCCGTCGCCGAGCCGCGGCACGATCTCGCCCGACACCCGGTCATGGAAGCTCGCCCACGGAACGCGCGCGAGCAGCGGCCAGAGGCTCGCGCGCCACGCGGCGCGGAAGGCCATCCAGCGCTCGTCGGGGACGAGGAACGATACCTGGCCGAGGAAGTTCGTGAACAGCAGGGCCGCGCCGCGCGACTCGATCGTGTCGGCCGGGACGCCGCGTCCGTCGAGCACCGGTGCGATCCAGGCATCGTCGGCGACCCACGTCAGCTCGGGCGCCTGCGTGCCGGCCTCGCGCGCCAGGAAGCGCAGCCGGGACGCGAAGATGGGTCGGGCGGTCGGGTCGGGCTCGAAGCAGATCAGCTCGTCGAAGCGGGCGACCAGAGATCCCGGCAGGCAGTGCCCGCCGCTCGGGCCGACGATGGCGAGCGCCCGGGTGGCGGGCTGCCAGCCGGCGAGCCAGCGGTCGAGCGCTGCCCGGAACGGCGCCCACTCGTGGTCCCGGTGCCGCCGGGCCCGCAGGTGGTAGCGAACGCCGCCGGCCGGGTTGAAGGCCGCCCTCAGCACGGGCCGTCCTTACCACACCGATGTCGATCCCGATTGAACCATGCCGCCTCCCCGAAGTACGGAAGGCGCATGAGCCTACGCGGAACCGGCCAAGGTGGAACGCTCGCACGCCTGTGGGAGACCGTCGAGGTCCTCGGCGGCGCCGGCATGCTGAACCCCTCGTTCATGATCAACCTGCAGAAGGGGATCAAGAAGTGGGGCTCCACGCCGGCCGGGGGCTTCTGGGCCTCGGCGCAGCGTCGCCCCGACGACGTCGGCCTGATCGACGAGGCCGGCCCGCCGATGACGTTCCGCGAGATCGACCAGCACTCGAACGCGATCGCGAACGGCCTCGCCGCCGCCGGCGTCAAGACCGGCGACGGCGTCAGCCTGTTCGCGCGCAACCACCGCGGCTTCGTGCTGTCGATGGTCGCGCTGAACAAGCTCGGCGCCGACACGCTGCTGCTCAACACCGGCTTCGCCGCACCGCAGCTCGCCGAGGTCGTCGCGCGCGAGGGCTCGCACGTCGTGCTCTACGACGAGGAGTTCGCGCCCATCGTCGAGCGCGGCGCGCCCGACAAGAAGCGCTTCGTCACCTACGGTAGCGGCCCGCTCGGCGACCCGACCATCTTCGACCTCGCCGGACGGAGCTCGAACGCCGAGCCCGCCGCACCGTCGCGTCACGGCCGCACGACGATCCTGACGTCGGGCACCACCGGCACGCCGAAGGGCGCGCAGCGCTCGGTCAAGAGCGCCAGCCTCGACACCTTGATCGGCCTGTTCGGCCGCCTGCCGCTGTGCGTCGGCTACAAGTCCTTCGTCGCGGCCCCTGCGTTCCACTCCTGGGGCGGGATCCACCTGATGTTCGGCGCGCTGCTCTCCAACACGGTCGTCATGCGCAACCGCTTCGATCCCGAGGACACCCTGCGCACGATCCACGAGCACAAGCCCGACGTGCTCGCCGTGGTGCCGGTGATGATGCAGCGCATTCTCGCGCTGCCGCCCGAGGTCATCCGCAAGTACGACTGCCGCTCGCTGAAGGTCGTCGCGGCGTCGGGCTCGGCGCTGCCGGGCGAGCTGGCGCTGCGCTGGATGGATACCTTCGGCGACAACGTCTACAACTTCTACGGCTCGACCGAGGTCGCGCAGGCGTCGATCGCGATGCCCGACGAGCTGCGGGCCGTGCCCGGCACCGCCGGACGCCCGCCGCGCGGCACCATCGTCAAGATCATCGACGCCGACGGCAAGGAGGTGCCGGCGGGCGTCACGGGTCGCATCTTCGTCGCCAACGAGAACCAGTTCGAGGGCTACACCGGCGGCGGCAACAAGGAGATCATCCAGGGGCTCATGTCGAGCGGCGACGTCGGCCACTTCGACCAGAACGGCCTGCTGTTCGTCGACGGCCGCGACGACGACATGATCATCTCGGGCGGCGAGAACGTCTTCCCGCGCGAGGTCGAGGACCTGCTCGCCGACCACCCGATGGTGCACGAGGCGGCGGTGATCGGCGTCGCGGACATGGAGTTCGGCCAGCGCCTGCAAGCCTTCGTGGTGCTGGTCGAGGCGCGGGCCTGCTCGGCCGACGACCTGAAGAAGCACGTCCGCGATCACCTCGCGCGCTACAAGGTGCCGCGCGACATCGTCTTCCTCGAAGAGTTGCCGCGCAACCCGACCGGCAAGGTGCTGAAGCGCGTGCTGAAGGAGATGGTGATCGAGGTCCGGCAGGAGGGCTGACCTGTGCGTCGGCCTCGTCGGCGATCCGCGCCCGGCCCGCAGTGGACCTTCGGCCGCCCGTCGACCGGTCGCCCACGGCCCCGGACCGTTCGCGCAGCGGTCGGGACACCGAAGGCGGGATCGGGTTGAGCGGATGGCGCGCCCGTGGGATGTGCGACGCTGCGGCAAAGCGCCGCACCAGGAGACCGACCCATGAGACGTTCGCGCATCCCGCTCCCCTCGATCCTCGCCGTGCTGGCCGCGGCAGCTGCTCTCTCCGCCTGCAGCGGCAGCGGGGGCGGCGGCGACGGTGGTCCGGTCGATCCGGGGAATCCGTCCTGCGCGGACGGCGTCGAGTCCTACGACAGCACCTTCGCCGGCATCCAGACGAAGATCTTCGAGCGCCGCGGGTGCACCGAGGACGCCTGCCACGGCAGCGCGAAGTCGGGCGGCCTCGATCTGACGCCGACCAGCGCCTACGCGAGCATCTACGGCGTGCGCTCGACCTTCAGCTCGCTGGCGCGCATCGAGGCCGGTGACGAGGAGCGGAGCTTCCTCTGGCTCAAGCTCGCCGCGGCGACGCGGCCCGGCCGCTACGAGGTTGCGGGCTCGCCGATGCCGAGCGGCCTGCCGGCGCTGAGCGAGGAGGAGCTCGAGCTGCTGCGCCTGTGGATCTACGCGGGCGCGCCCGAGACCGGCGTCGTCGCCGGCAGCGAGGAGCTGCTGGGCGCGTGCCTGCCCGAGCCCGAGCCGATCGAGATCGAGCCGCTCGCGCCGCCGCCCGCGGGCGCCGGCTTCCAGCTCACCATGCCCGAGTGGGACCTGAAGGCCGAGACCGAGTTCGAGGGCTGCATGGCGACCTACTACGACGTCACCGACCAGGTGCCCGCCGAGTTCCGCGACCCGAGCGGTACCATGTTCCGCTTCGGCGCCACCGAGGTCCGGCAGGACCCGCAGAGCCACCACGTCTTCCTGTACTACCCGACCGGCAACTTCACCCCGGCGGGCGTGGACGTGTACGCGCCCGAGTTCGGCCAGTGGACCTGCCGCGGCGGCACGTCGATCGGTGCGTCGTGCGACCCCAAGGCACCCGACGCCTGCGCCGGCGGCGGCATCTGCGCGAGCGAGCTGCGGAAGGGCCTCGCCTGCATCGGCTACGGTCCGCGCAGCGCGGGCAACACCGTGCTGATCGGCGGCGCCGGCCAGCCGGTCAGCCGTAGCGACTACCTGCCGGGCGTGTTCGCGCAGCTGCCGATGAAGGGCGTCGTGTACTGGAACAGCCACGCCTTCAACCTGACGAAGAAGGACGGCGTGATGCACGTGAAGCAGAACTACGAGTTCACGCGCGACCAGCGCTACACGGTGACCGGCCTCGCCGACTTCTCGGCGATCTTCCGCCCCAACGCGCCGCCCTACACGCGCGAGACCTACTGCAACGACAACGTGCTGCCGCGCGGCGCGCGCCTGTTCAACCTGCAGACGCACACCCACAAGCGCGGCAAGCGCACCTGGGTGACCACCGCCGACGGCACGATGATCTACGAGAACTTCTCGTTCTCCGATCCCGTGCAGGGCGACTTCAACCCGCCGCTCGCCTTCGACTCACCCGATCCGGTGGAGCGCACGCTGCGCTACTGCGGGACCTACGAGAACGGGCTCACGCCCGACGGCGCGCCCGACCCGAGCGGGGTGACGCGTCTCTCTCGCGTGAGCGTGACCGCGGCCGGACAGGTCGGCGGCACGTGCAGGCCGGTGGCCTGCACGGCGGGGCGCGTCGGCGCCGCATGCAACGGCGCGGACGACGATGCGGCCTGCGACTCGTCGCCCGGCGCTGGCGACGGCGAGTGCGACGCCTGCCCGATCACCGGTGGCGAGAGCACCGAGAACGAGATGTTCAACATGTTCGGGCTCTACTTCATCGAGCCGACCGTGGCCGCGGCCGACGCCGCAGCTGGCGTGGCGACGGCCGCGCAGCTCGAGGCCGCGCTCGACGAGGGCGGGCGCTCGCTCGCGACCCGGCCGATCCTGCCGTCGAGCACGGGCTGTGCGATGGCGCAGTCGGGCACGAGCCAGGCGATGCACGGCGTGGTGCTGGCGACCGACGGACACGCGGGGAGCGCGCACTGATCGGGTGGAGCGGCTGACCGTTCTCGGCGGTCCTCGGAAGGAACGCCGATCGCCTCCTGTCGGAGTGGCTGGTCCCGGGCTTGGGACCTGGTCCGGGTCCGTCCCGTCTGCAGGCAGTGGCCTCCTCCGCTACGTCTGCCGGGGGTCGCTTGCCATTTCTTATTCTGGATTCTAGAACGCAACCATGTCACCGGGGCTCCTCGGGCAGGATGTGATCGTACTCGCCAAACTGGTGGGCTACGGCGGGCCGCGACCCCCGATTGCCCAAATGGCAGCAGACCTGTCGCTTAGTCCTTCTCAGGTGCACTCGTCGCTCAAACGACTCGAGCGGTCGCGCCTGATCGACTCCGGCAGCGGCCGCCCGGTGCGTCGGGCCGTGGAGGAGTTCCTGATCCACGGCCTGAAGTACGTCTTTCCGGCGCGTCGTGGCGAGCCGACGCGGGGCACCCCGACGGCGTATGCGGCCGCTCCGCTCAACGGGCAGATCGCCCCGGGCGAGGACTTACCGCCGGTGTGGCCCGATCCCGAGGGGCACGTCCGAGGAGCGCTGTTCGAGCCGCTGCACAGATCTGCTGCGCAAGCGGCCCGCAACGATCCAGCGCTCCATGAGTTGCTCGCTCTCATCGACGCGATGCGTGACGGGCGCGTTCGCGAGCGCGAGATCGCCCAGCGTGAGGTCGCCGCGCGTCTGCGAAGGACGCTCGGTGGGTGACCCCAATCGACTCTTGTTCGAGTCGGTCGTGGATCTGCTCGGCCCTGTGCTGGATGAGCTGGTGTTCGTGGGCGGATGCACGACGGGGCTATTCTTGACGGATTCGGCTGCCGCAGGAATTCGCGCCACGATGACGTCGACGCGATCGTCGACGTCACCTCGCATGCAGGGTACGTTTCTCTTGCTGGACGGCTGCGAAAGCTCGGATTGGTCGAGGACACGACCCCCGGCGCTCCGATGTGCCGGTGGCGCCGGCGTGACGTCATCGTCGACGTCATGCCGATCGATCCACAGATCCTCGGGTTCAGCAATCGTTGGTACCCGACGGCGATCGAGACCGCCGCCGTCAGGCGAGTAGGCGCACGCGATGTACGCATCGTGACGCCGGCCCTCTTCATCGCCACGAAGCTGGAGGCGTTCCAAGGACGGGGTCGTGACGTCTTCGCGAGTCAAGACCTGGAGGACATCGTGACGGTCGTCGATGGACGCCGGGAGATCGTCGACGACGTGGCTGGCGCCGATCCGGCGGTTCGCGCCTTCATCGGCGCGACGATCACAGCACTCCTGGCCGATCGCGACTTCCTCGACGCGCTGCCAGGGTATCTCCTTCCCGACGCTGCGAGTCAGGGAAGACGTGGCATTCTGGAGCAGCGGCTGCGTGCCCTCTCGGGCGCATCATGAGGATGAGGCCCAGCGAGCGTGACCGATTCAGCGCGCGGCGTCCGCGTAGCCCGCGTACGACTCCTTCAGCACCGCGTGGTTGAGGAGCATCTCCGCGACCTGCCGCTCTCCGGTCGCGTCGAAGATGCGCGTGCGCGTCCAGTACGACTCCGTGCGCTTGCTCTCCGACAGCGCGACGATCTCACGTCGCAGCACGTACTCCTCGCCGACGAAGAGCGGGCCGTCGATCAGCCGGATCTCCTGGTCCGCGAACAGTCCCACGACCGGGCCCTTCACCGGGAAGCGTGCCTGGTGGCCGGTGTACTCGGCGAGGACGCTGATCATCTCCATCGGGACGATCGCGCGGCCCCACGGCGAGGCCGACGCGTCGTGGTACCAGGGCGACGGCTCGGTGATCACGGCGAGCTTCTGCACGAGCGAGAACGGGTAGAGCGCGCCCATGTTCTGATCGGGATCCATGCGCACGCGCTCGTCGGCGGCACCGCGCAGCCCCACCTGCAGGTCGGCGAGGATCACGAGCTTCTCCGGCGTGCGCAGCTTCGCGAGCCGCTCGTCGAGCAGCGACGGCGTGTCCTGCGGACCGATGCTGGCGCTGGCCTCCAGCACGGGCGTGCCGTCGGCCTTCTCGGCCCACGCACGCGTGCGCGTCGCGCCGGCGCACGGCAGCTCGACGAAGGCGCGCACCTCCTCTCCCTCGACGACCATGTTCTGGTAGTGCGCCGACAGGCAGCCGTGCTCGAACCAACCGCGCCCCCAGACCTGCGCGAGCAGCGGCGCGAGCTGGCTGAAGTGCGTCGGTCCCTCGATCGGCCCGGCGCGGAAGCCGAGCTTCTCGGCGATCGCGTCGTCGTGGATCGAGCCGTGCCCGCCGTACTCCTGCTCGGCGAGCATCTGGCGCGGGCGGCGGAGCGTGCCGGAGAGAACGAGGGGCGTGTCGAAGGCGGTGGTCGTGGTCATGCACGAAGCGTTGCACGAGATCGCGCCGCGGGTGAAGAGGAGCGATGCCGAGGGAGCTCGTCGACGCCGCCCCCGACCCCACCTGCCGGTGAGGCGATCCCGCCGTTCGAGCCGTGACGAGGAGGTG
>Ga0172363_10000660_pt1 | contig 26742 bp, 40 predicted proteins | sample LakKivs2_kivu2a2_FD_114541 | JGI IMG/M metagenome (GOLD analysis project Ga0172363, IMG submission 114541) | Sediment microbial communities from Lake Kivu, Rwanda - Sediment s2_kivu2a2 | ecosystem: Environmental > Aquatic > Freshwater > Lake > Sediment | place: Rwanda: Western Province, Lake... | reverse complement strand
TTTTTAAAAAGTTTCGATTTTTCCATCAAAAAGTCAGAAAATTTTTCTAAAAACCAAATAAAAGGAATAATAATTAAAATATTACCTAGAAAACTTAAAAGAAAGGCTTTGAACCAAGAAAAATAAAAAATCCCCATAGCTATAGGAATTGCCCCTCGCAATTCCACTATTGGAGAAGCAGCAATAAGAATAGTCCAAAGTTCATTCATTTATTTTTGATATTATAGCAAGATTTCGGAAAATAAAAAACCCTCACATTTATCTATCCACAAATGCGAGGGCTTCTTTCTATTTATTAAGCAATATTTCCTCTCTTCTTTCTTTTTCCTGTTTTTTTTCTAGTTCTTCAATCTCTTCATCATCTGCTAAAATCCAAAAAATCAAACGGAAAGTTATTAAACAGAATGTAATAAAACCAAAAAATATACAAACTTCATGTAACGATGCTTTACTAAATTTTTGATAAAGAGATATTATTACTGGCCTAATGTTTACTAGAAAAAAATGATAGAAGAAAAAGATTATAACTGCGATTGCTGATGCCTTCTCAAATATACTTTTAACTTTCATCACCAAATTTCACCTCCTTTTCTATTTCTATAATCTTATTTCTTAAAAACAATAACTGATTTCTACTGTTTTCTTATCCCCATTACATCGGGATTCATATCCTTTCTCCCATAATTGCAGAGTTTTTCCTATTTTTGCTTCTTGATAAGTAATCTCTGTCTCGTTGCGATTTTCTTCCTTTTTTCTAATATTCATTTTTCTAATTTTCCTCTCTTTTTTTAATTTTTCAAATAACAATCTATTTAAAAATGTCTCTAATGAAACATCTAGATACTACCATATTAAAGCCAAAAAGTCAACCCCACAAATTTTTGTCAATAAAGCGAGGGTTATACTTTCTGAAACCATCCGCAGCCGAGCGGGCATGGTTTCCGCCAGCTGGCGGAAGAGCGAGGCGAGGACATAAGCGAGTGAGCGCGCTGGAGCGAACGAGCGGGTTGAAGAAAGTATATTCTGAGCTTTATTGAATAGAAAAAGAGCGCTATTTCGTAAGAATTACTGGTCCTTTTTTAGTAATAACAATTGTATGTTCAAAATGACAAGCTTTTTTTCCATTTAAAGTAGCAAAGCTAGCGTCACTATTTTCTTTAACAGCCCCATTGTCATAAGTTAACATTGGCTCAATAGCAATAACTAAACCAGCTTCTATTTTCATTCCCTTTCCTTTCTTTCCATAATTAAATACTGGAGGATCCTCATGAACAGCAAAACCCACACCATGACCAACTAAATCTCTGATAACAACAAAACCATTTTTTGTCGCACAGTTTTCTATGGCATAACCTATATCTCCCAGATTGTTATCGGGCCGAGCAATTTTAATAGCTGCTGCTAAAGCATTCTGAGTTGTTTTAATTAATCTTTTTTCATCAAGTTTTATTTTGTCTAAACCAAAAGTTATAGCCATATCCGTAAATAATCCTTTATATTTCATGCCTATATCTAAGGAAACAAGATCCCCTGGTTTTAGGATTATTTCTTTGCGAGGAATGCCGTGAACAATAACATCATTAAGAGAAACACATAAACTATTAGGAAAAGGTTGATTAGCAAAATCAGCTTGATAATTTAAAAAGGAGGGGTAACCTCCATATTTTTTTACCATTTTATAAGCTATTTCGTCCAAAAAGGCAGCAGAAACACCTGGCTTTGCTTCTCTACGTAGAACTTTCATCACCTCTGCCAATCGTTTACCGCCTTCTTGAAGAATAATGATATCCCTTTTATTTTTTAATTGAATCACACTTTTTTATAATGTTTTACCCCGTTAGAAGTTTGTTATTGTTATTTTGAGCAAAAAAGTGTTAAAGCACTTTTTTGCGAGAGTTTAAGAGATGTAATAAAAAGTATAATGAATTATCTCTTGAAATCATCGCAAACCTCTAACGGGGTTTAGCTTTCAGGCACTTCATAATCCGTTGATGAACTTCTTTTACCGTACCCAAACCATTCACTTTTAAAATCATTTTTTTCTTTCGGAAATAATTAATTACAGGAATAATATCCTTCTGAAAAAAAAGCATTCGATTTTTGATGGCTTTGGGATAATCATCAGCCCGACGAATTAATATTCCTCCACAAAGAGAACATTTCTTTAAACCCGGGCTGAATTCAAAAGAATATTCTCTGCCGCATCGAAAACAAATTCGTCTCAAAGATAGCCTTCTTATTACTTCTTTTTCTGAAACATCTAAATAAATAACTCTATTATTTTTTCTTCCCAACCAATTTAAAGCTTCATCTAAAATCTTAGCTTCTTCTACTCTTCTTGGACTACCTTCAAAAATAACTCCTTTACTTAAGGGAATATTTAAAATTTTCTTTAACCAAAGATTCACTACTAACCAAAAAGGTACTAAATTCCCTTTAGCGATAACTTCTGCTGTTTTTTGAGAGAGATAGCTCTTTTGCTTGATGAATCGCCTTAGTAAATCACCTGTGTCAATTTCAACTAAGGAAAGCTTCTTCTTTAATAAAGCCAGCTGAGTACCTTTTCCTGATCCAGAACGACCTAAAAAGATAATATTAAGAGATTTCATATTCTCTCATTATTAATTGGGCTTCTAAGGCTTCTATGGTTTCTATAGCCACTGAAACCATAATCAAAATTGAAGCGCCGCTGATAACCATGGTGGTAATGCCAGTAGCTTTTGCCAAAATGATCGGCAAAATAGCAATCAAACCCAAAAAAATGGCGCCAAAAAGAGTGATTCTTCTTGAAGTATTAGATAAGAAATTAGTTGTTGTTTGACCAGGTCGATAGCCTGGAATAAAACCCCCTCTTTTCTGAAGATTATCAGCAATACTTCCTGGCTCAAAAGTAATGGAAGTATAAAAAAAAGTAAATAAACACACAAGAGTAAAATAAATTATTAAGTATAACCAGGAAGTGGAGTTAAAATTTTTCATAGTTAAAGCAATCCTTAGGAGAGTAGGATTTTGAGAAGCAGAAAGAAAATTACCTATCATCTGAGGAAACATCAAAATAGAAATAGCAAAAATAATAGGAATCATTCCTGCTTGATTAACTCTTAAAGGGAGATAAGTATCTGCTCCTCCGTAAATTTTTGTACCTCTGACTTGTTTAGCATAACTTACAGGAATTTTTCTTTGGCCCTGAGAAATAAACACTACTCCAATGATAATTAATAAAGAAACAACAAAAAAAGCTATCATATTTGGTATCCTCGTTGGATCAGTAGAAATGATAGTTTGGGTAATTTCTTTTGGCAGACTAATAACTATACCAGTAAAAATAATAAAAGAAATGCCATTGCCTATTTTTTGTTCGGTCATTAATTCTCCGAGCCATATTAAGAAAAATGAAGCGGCAGTAGCCAAAATAACATCTCTGATTAAATTAAAAGGTGAAGAAAAAGAAATTATTCCCTGACTCCTTAATAAATTTAAAAAAGCAAAGGCTTGAAGAAAAGCCAAAGGAATGGTTGCGATTCTAGTATACTGTTCAAATAGAGCTCTTTCTTTGTCTGTTCCTTCATAAAAGAATTCTTTCAAATTAGGAAAAATCATGGTTAAAAGCTGCATGATAATGGAAGCGGTAATATAAGGCCCAACACCAAGCATAACAATTGAAATATTATTAAAAGCTCCCCCAGTAAAAACATTAAATAAGCCAAAAAATTGGTTACCCTGGAAGAAAGCTCTTAATTTTTCTGTATTGACATCTGGTAAAGGGATAGTAGCCATTATTCTAAAAACAGCCAAAAGAGCTAAAACAATCAATATCTTTTTTCTTAAATCAGGGCTGCGAAATAAAGCAAGGAAATTTCTCAACATAAATTTTTATTATAAATATTTATTGCTCTTTTTTTCTTTTTTAATTTTAACTTTCCCTTCTGCTTTTATTATCGCCTCTTCTGCTTTTTTGGACAAAAGACAATTTTGAATGTTGTATCTAGTTTTTAAATCCCCTTCCATCAAAATTTTCACCCTCAATTTTTGATTAGTTAATCGTTTAATCAAACCAGCTTTTTCTAAAACTTGAGGCGTAATTTTCCCTCCTTGAGGGAAAACTCTTTGAATATCTTGTAAATTAACTAAGATAATATTTTCTTTAAGAGCTTTAAAGCCTTCCCCTCTTTTCTTAGGAAATTTGTTTACTATTTCTCTTAGTTGAGGTTTCATCTTCGCTCCTGCTCTGGATTTTTGTCCTTTAGACCCCCTGCCAGAATAATTACCTCTCTTTCCACCCCGACCTATTCTTTTCCTTTTCTTGGGTTTATTTAATAATTTAAGTTCGTGAATTTGCATACCTTAATCTTCTTTAATATTTAATTGTGTAATAGCTTCCATTGTTGCTCGAGCATTATTAATAGCATTGCTCGTTTTTCCTAATACTTTAGCGGTAACATCATTAATATTGGCGAGTTTTAATAAATTTCTTACAGCTCCGCCAGCTATAATACCTTTACCTTTTTGGCTAGGTTTAAGAATAACTTCTGCTGCCTTGTATTTTGCTTTTACTTCAAAAGGAATAGTGCCATTTTTTACTGACACTTCAATCATCTTTCTCTTGGCATCATAAACAGCTTTCTCAATAGCCCAACTAACATCTTTACCTTTGCCAATACCAACACCTATTCGATGCCCATTTTTACTGCCAAGAGCTACTGTCGCTCTAAAACTTAATCTTTTGCCACCAGCCACTACCCTTGTCACTCGAGCAATATCTAAAATATATTGTTCAAATTCCCCTTCTAATTTTCTGTTTGTTCTAGTATTCATTTTATTGCTATGTATCACTATATATTACTATTTTTAGTATTTTTTAGTATTTATTTTAATAAATAATTTTAATAAATAATTTTAATATTCTAAAATTTCAAACCAGTCTCTCGAGCTCCTTCAGCTAATTCTTTAACCCGGCCGTGATATTTAAAACTACTTCTATCAAAAACTACTTGGACGATATTTTTTTCTTTAGCTTTTGAGGCGATTAATTTGCCGACTTCTCGAGCTAACGTCTTTTTAACCGTTTTTTTATCTTTTTTCAATTCCAAATCTGAGGCAGAAATTAAAGTTTTTCCTTCATCATCATTGATAATCTGGGCATAAATATGACTCAGGGAACGAAAGACAGAAAGCCGGGGCTTTTCTAAAGTACCATAAATTTTAGCCCTTACTCTTTTTTTTCTTCTTTCTCGCTGTTTTTTATTATTTTTTATCATATTTTAATTTTTGTCTCCTAAGAAATTTTACGTCCCTGTAGTTGCTATTTTTTTACCAACTTTTCTTCTTATTCTTTCTCCTTTATAATGAATACCTTTCCCTTTATAAGGTTCAACTGGTTTAACGGCTTTTATTTCTGCGGCAAATTGCCCCACCTTTTCTTTAGAATTTCCGCTAACAGAAATAGAATTTTTCTCAATTTTCACTTCTATACCATCTGGGATTTCTAAACTAACTGGATTAATATAACCAACTTTTAAAACCAGACTCTTTCCTTCGATATTAACTCGGTAACCTACTCCCTCAATCTCTAAATCTTTTTTGAATTCTTGAGTTAACCCCTTAATTAAATTATTAAGATGAGCCCTTGTTGTTCCCCAAAGAGCCTTAGTATCTTTTTCATCTCTAATGGGAATAACATTTAAACTATTGTTAGAAATTTCTATTTTCAGGCTATCCGGAATAACTAAAAATGCCTCGTCTCTTGAGCTCTTAGCTCTTAAGATGTCGTTTTCTATTTTTACTTCAATTCCTTCGGGAATATTAATTGATTTTTTGCCTATACGAGACATGCGAATAAATTAATTTTTAAACCCTTTACCATATTTCTAAAAGAACCTCTCCGCCAAGTTTTTCTCTTCTCGCTTCTTTATCAACCATCACTCCCTTAGAAGTAGTCATAATCCTGATTCCAATTCCACGTTTAAAGGACCATATTTCTTTAGTATTAACATAAGTCCTTCTGGAGGGCTTAGAAATTCGTTTCAAAAGAGAGATTCTGGGAGACCCGTCTTTTCTATACTTTAAACTCACTTCAATTATCTTTTTATTGCTTCGACCGACTTTTTCAACATCTTTAATAAAACCATGTTTTTTTAACACTTCTAAAATCGCCCATTGTAATTTTGAAAAAGGAATATTAACAGTCGTTTTCTTGACCGCTTGAGCGTTTCTTATTCGAGTTAACATATCACTGATTGGATCCGTCATATTACCAACTTGCTTTTTTAATACCGGGGATTTTACCTTGGGAAGCTAATTCTCTAAAACAAATTCGGCACAAGCCAAAATCATTGAGATACCCTCTTTTTCTCCCACAACGCCAACAACGCTTCACTTTCCTGGTAGAGTATTTGGATTGTTTTTTGGCTCTTGCAATAACTGATTTTTTTGCCATAAAGACTTAACTAATCTGCTTTATTAATTTGAATGGGAAACTTTAAAAATTTGTATAACTCAATAGCCTGATCTCTGTTTTTGGCATTAGTGACAAAAGAAACTTCTAAACCGAAAGTTAAAGGATTCTGTTCGCGGCTAATTTCTGGAAAAATAATATGATCTCTTACACCACAATTTAAATTTCCTTTTTCGTCAATGTTTTTTAATGAAATGCCCCAAAAATCTCTCGATTGGGGTAAATCAACATTTACGAATTTATTAATGAAATCTCCCATTCTTTTTCCTCGAAGAGTAACCATTAATCCTAAAGGCATACCTTCTCTCACTTTAAAACTAGCAATGGATTTTTTAGCTGGTCGAATAGCAGGTTTCTGACCAGTAATCATATTAACATCATGGGATATTTTTTTAATAATTTCTTCGCTATTTTTCGCATTCGCTACCAACCTGCCAATACCAACATTAATTACTACCTTGATAATTTTAGGTACAGCTAAAGGATTTTTATATAGATCTTTTAAATTTTGGGGTTGAGTCTTCATAATAAATTAAGAAATTACTGATCCACATTCTTTACAAATTCTTACTTTCTTTTTCCCTTCTGTCCTAGAGGCAATTTTAGTAGGTTTTTTGCAATGGGGACAAATTAACATAACATTAGCTCTATAAATAGGTCTTGGTACTAAAATAATTTCACCCTTTTCTCCTTGTTTTTTAGCTCTCTTAATTTTTTTCACTAAATTCAAAGCTTCAATCATTAGCCTGTTATCTTTGGGAGAAACTTTAATTATCTTGCCGGTTTTCCCTTTATCTTTGCCTTTTTTAATAATTACTAAATCCCCTTTACGAATGTTCATAAAAATATATATTTAAACGAACTCAGGAATTAGAGCCGCCACTTTATCATAACCTCTTTCTTTAATTTCTTGGGGAAAAGGACCAAACAATCTTCCACCAAGCGGTTCTAATTTATCATTAACCAAAACAGCAGCATTTTCATCAAATTTAATATAAGAACCATCTGAACGACGAAATGGTTTTCTTTGTCTGACAATAATAGCCTTAATTACAGCTTTTTTCTTTATTTCTCTTCTCGGTTCTGCCACTTGAACCGAAGCTACAATTAAATCACCAATCTCAGCATATTTTTTATACGAACCTCCTAAAACTCGAAAACAGCGGATAATTTTGGCGCCGCTATTGTCAACTACTTTTATAATTGATCTGGGTTGAATCATGGTTAGTTAATGAAATACTTTAACACAAAATATATTAGACAGCAAGATACAAATTTAAGCTCGGCCAATCACTCTCCATCTTTTATCTTTAGATAATGGCCTTGTAGCTTCAATCATCACTTTGTCGCCAACATGATATTCATTTTTATTACTGTGAGCTTTAAATTTCTTCAAAATCCAATAGGATTTTCTATATTTGTGATGGAATTTTAATCTTTTCACTTCAACCACTATTGTTTTTTGCATCTTATCTGACACCACTACTCCTTTTAATTGTCTTTTTTGTTTTGTTTTTGTCTCAACCATATTAAATATTAAAACATTAATTTGTTGTTATTCTTTTCATTGGGGCATTTCTTTCATTTCGTTTAAAAGAGTTAAAATTCTAGCAATATCTTTTTTAAGAGCTCTTATTGATCGTACATTTTTTACTTTTCCAGCAGCTAAATTAAATTTTAAATCCTGGAGTTTCTTTGAAGAATCCAATAATAACTTATATAATTCTTCTTTAGACTTACTTTTTAATCCTTTTAATTCTGAAGTCTTCATGAATTTACTCTTTGATAAAAATGGTTTTGATAGGTAATTTGGAAGCGGCTAATCTAAAGGCTTCTCGAGCTTTTGCTTCTGAAACGCCATCTATTTCGAAAATAATTCTCCCTGGTTTTACTGGAGCGACATAATATTCTACAGTCCCCTTACCTTGTCCCATCGTCACTTCTGCTGGTTTTCTAGTAATGGGTTTATCCGGAAAAACCCTCATCCAAACCTTCCCCTCTTGTCTTAAAGTATAGGCAATGGCTTTCCTTGCAGATTCTAATTGTTGCGATGATAACCACGTTTCCTCAATGACTTTCAAGCCAAAAGTGCCAAAATTTAACTCTGTTCCTCGAGTATCTATCTGGCGGAATCTATTTCTCCCTTTTTGCATTTTTCTGTATTTTACCTTTTTTGGTAAAAGCATAATCCTAAAATTTTAATTGGTTTCTTTTTGATATTCACCTTTATAAATCCAAACTTTAATACCAACAACGCCATAAGTACAGTGAGCTTCGCTAAACCCATAATCGATATTAGCCCGAAGGGTTGATAAAGGTAATTTTCCTTCTTTAAGCCATTCGTCACGAGCAATTTCTATCCCATCTAATCTACCCGAGGCCATAACCTTTGCTCCTAAAACTTCTTTATGTTGTATAATTTTTGAAAGATGCTGTTTTAAAACACGACGATAAGAAATTCTTTTTTCTATATCTTCAACAATATTTTGAGCCACTATTGATGCAGAACTCTCAGGGTGTTTTACTTCCTCAATAACAATATTAATTTTATTATTTGTTTTTAAAAGTTTTTTCAGACCGGTATTGAGACTTTCAATGCCAATGCCCTGACGACCGATTAGTAATCCAGGCCTCGCTGTCTTAATGATAACTTTTATATCTTTTGCCTTTCGTTCTATTTCTATATTTTCGATTTTGGCTGCTTTAGCTTGTTTTGAAACAAATCGACGAATTTTATAATCTTCTTCTAATAATTTTTTGGTATTTTTCAAATCGAACCAACGAGAATTCCAGTTCTCACTAATGCCTAAACGATATGATTTTGGACTAATTTTTTGAGCCATACCAACCAATTAATTTTTAATTTTGTAATTTTAAAACAATTTTCTAATTTTTAATTTTTAAACTTTTAGAGCGAGGAATATATTTTTCTGAGACCATCCGCAGCCGAGCGGGCAGGGTGTCTGCCTGTCGGCAGACGAGCGAGGCGAGGACATAAGCGAGCGAGTGCGCTGGGCGAGCGAGCGGGTCGAAGAAAATATATTCCGAGCGATTGTTAAATAACTTTGCGTCTAAAGATTTTTTGTCTGGGTAAAACCTTTTTAGTTTTCTCAATCTGTTTCTCTTCTGCTACTTTAAAAGTTTGTTTTGTCTTCTTCTCTTTAGAAAGAATTTCTCTATCTTTTAATTTTATCTTTGTTTCCGACTTATTCTCTTTTTGTTTTGAAGGGATAATCTCACCCAAAGTAATATTTATATGAGAAGTCCTTTTTTTAATAGTATAAACAACTCCTCTCGCTCTTGGTCTATAGCGTTTTAAAGCCGGACCTTCATCTACTCGAATTAATTTTATAAAAAGATTATCTTTATTCAAGTGAAAATTATTTTCTGCATCATTAACTACTGATTTCAATAATTTCATTATTGGTTCACTGCTCCGTTTTTTATTATACATTAATTGAGCTTCGGCTTCTTGAACCGATAATCCTTTAAGTAGACCTGTTACTAAACGAGTTTTTCTGGGGCTAATTTTCAAATATTTTAATGATGCTTTTACTTCCATAAGAAATTAAATTAAGATTTAGTTTCTGGAGCAGAAACCTCAGGAGTCTTTGCTTTGGCCTCTAATTCTCTTTGCATTCTACCACCATGCCTAATAAATTTTCTAGTAGGAGAAAATTCACCAAAACGATGACCAACCATTTCTTCTCTTACGTCAATATTGATAAAATTCTTTCCATTATGGACTGCGAAAACAAAACCGACCATTGAAGGTATAATAACCGAATCTCGAGAATAGGTTTGAATTGGTGTTTTATCCCCTACTTTAACTCGAGACATTTTTTTTAATAACTTGGCATCAACGAACGGACCTTTTTTAATAGAACGAGACATACAAAGATTAATTTTTAATTCCTGCCTGCCGGCAGGCAGGTTTAATTTTTAACGCTTCTTTTTTCGATGCTCAACGATAAATTTATCAGAATATTTATTTTTCTTTCTGGTTTTTTTACCACCAGTAACTTTACCAAAAATATTTTTTGGTCTCTTGGTCCCTCTTTTGGTTTTCCCTTCACCACCACCATAAGGATGATCAACAGCGTTCATGGCTGAACCTCTAACTTTTGGCCTTTTCCCCATTAACCTCGATCTACCGGCTTTACCTATTTCAATTAAACTATGTTCAATATTAGATAATTGGCCAATGGAAGCATAGCAAGTACTTAAAATTTTTCTAATTTCTCCGGACGGCATTTTAATAAAAGTATATTGACCTTCTTGCGCTAAAATTATACCTGCTGAGCCAGCTGATCGTGATAATTTCCCACCTTGTAAAGTCTTAGTCTCTATATTATGAATCTGAGTTCCCACTGAAATGTTTTTAAGAATCATCCTGTTTCCTGCTTTTGCTGGAACTTCTTCATTACAAACAATACTATCGTCTACCTTTAAATCATTAGGAGCTAAAATATATCGCCAATCTCCATCTCGATAAGAAATTAAAGCAATAAAAGTAGTCCTAAAAGGATCGTATTCAATAGTTTTAACTATCCCAGGAATTCCTTTTTTTTCTTCTCCTAAAATAATTTCTCGATATAGTTTTTTATTGCCTCCTCCTCTATGTCGACTAGTGATTAAACCTTTGGATCTGCCTTTTTGACGTTTTTTAAAAGAAGCCAATTTTTTCAAAGGTTCATCTGCTGTCAAAACCGAATAATCGGAAACTGAGAAATGGCGTTTAGCTGGACTTGTTGGTTTATATCTTTTCATATCTTAAATTAGGCTCCTAATTCTATTTTTTGTCCTTCTGGAAGAGTCACAATGGCTTTTTTCTTGTCTTGACCATAACTAGTTTTTCTCATCCAGTTTTTGGGTTTTGAAGGAGTTCTAATAATTCTTATTTTTACAACTTTGACATGATAATAATTTTCAATAGTTTTTTTAACGATGTTTTTATTAGCATTAATCTCGACATCAAAAACATACTGATTTTGGGATCTCAAATCAGTGCTCTTTTCACTTAAATGAGGTTTTTTCAGAATTAAAGGCTCGGGATTATTCATAATTTAAATTAAGCTAATTGTTTTTCTAAAGTAGCAAGGGCTTCTTTAGACAACATCACAAATTTATTATTTAGGAGATTTAGAATATTAACATCAGAAACATTAGCGATATCCACTCTAGAAATATTCTTTAAAGCTCTTGCAAGAGTTTTTTCTTTATTGTCTAATAACACTAAGATACTTTTGGTGATATCTGTTCTAAAAATTTGCTTTAAAACATTAAAAATTTCTTTTGTTTTTATCTCTTTTATCTCAAATTTATCGATAATTCTAATTTCCTTATCTTTTAATTTCTGGGAAAGGACTATCTTAACACTTGCTTTCTTCATCTTTTTATTAACTTTTTTCTTCAAATTTTCTTCTCTCTGCCGAGGCCCGAAAACAACGCCTCCGCCTTTCCAAATTGGAGATCGAATGGAACCATGTCTCGCTCTTCCCGTTCCTTTTTGAGCCCAAGGTTTTTTACCCCCACCTCTAACTTCTGATCTGTCTTTGGTAAAAGCTATCGGTTTTTTTTGATTACTTAATAATGATTTGTAAACTTGATGTACTAAATCATTATTAAAAGCCACATCAAAAATATTTTGAGGCATTTCTATTTCTTCCAATACTTCTCCTTTTTGATTGTAAACTTCTGCTTTCATTATTTTAACTGGAAATTTCAATTAAGGTTCCTCGTTTACCAGGTATCGCTCCTTTTAAATAAAGCAGATTTTTTTCAGGATCTACTTTTACCACTTTGACTGTTTTTACAGTGATATTCTTTCCTCCGGTTCTCCCAGCCATTTTTTTACCTTTGATGACATGCTGAGGTGTTGTTGCGCCAATAGAACCAGGCTGACGATGAGCGTGTTTGACTCCATGAGTAGCATCCTTCCCATGAAAACCGTGTCTTTTCACCACCCCTTGAAATCCCTTCCCTCTGCTTTTTCCAATGATTTTTACTTTATCTCCAGTTTCAAAAACATCAACCTTTATCGCCTCACCAACTTTGTATCCTTCAATAGTATTTGATTCGATTGGTTTTTTATCAAATCGAAATTCTCTAATCCATTTAAAATCTCCTGGTATCATTCCAGCATTTTTAAAATGATCTTTAAGGGGTTTGGAAATATTTTTCTTTTTGCCAAAGCCCATTTGAATAGCAGCATATCCATCTTTCTCTTTAGTTTTTATTTGAATAATTTTAATCGGACCAGCTTCTAAAATAGTTACTGGTATAACTTTTCCCTTTTCATCGAATATCTGGCTCATATTTAATTTTTTAGCGAGAATAAACTTCATAGGTTTTTTCGAACCCCTCTCATTGAAAAACTGGGCACTAGCCCAGTTTTTCTTTAAAGTTAAAGACTAGCAAATCATCTTCTTACATCTTGATTTCTATATCGACTCCAGCTGGCAGATTAATATTAGTAAGGGCTTCGATTGTCTTGGAATTAGGATTAATGATTTCTATCAGTCTTTTATGAATTTTCATTTCAAACTGTTCTCGAGAATCTTTCTTAACAAAAGTAGAGCGATTCACTGTATAGTGATGAATCTCAGTAGGTAAAGGGATGGGACCAATAACTTCGCTCCCATATCTAATTGCTGCTTCTATAATTTGTCGACAAGAATTGTCAAGAATGCGATAGTCGTATCCCTTTATTTTTATTCTTACTTTTTGGAAAGATTCTGTCTTGATACCAACCACGGATTTCTTTTAGAATAATTTGTTAATTTAGGTATTATTTAAGAATTTTTGTTACGGCTCCTGCTCCAACAGTTCGTCCTCCTTCTCGAATAGCAAAGCGAGAACTTGCATCAAGAGCAACAGGAGCAATTAATTTTACTGCAAACTTTACATTATCACCAGGCATCACCATCTCAACTCCTTCTGGAAGAGTGACTTCTCCTGTAACATCAGCTGTCCGAATATAAAATTGAGGTTTATAACCAGCAAAGAATGGAGTGTGACGACCACCTTCTTCTTTGGCTAAAATATAGACTTCTGCTTCAAATTCAGTATGAGGGGTAATGGAGCCTGATTTGGCCAAAACTTGCCCTCTTCTGACTTCTTCTTTTTTAGTTCCGCGAAGAAGAATTCCAACATTATCACCAGCCTGACCTTCATCAAGAGTTTTATTAAACATTTCCACCCCGGTAACAATGGTTTTAATAGTTGGATGATAGCCAATAATTTCAATCTCATCATTAGTATGGACTATTCCTCTTTCAATTCTACCGGTTACTACAGTCCCTCTTCCTTCAATAGAAAAGATATCTTCAATAGGTATTAAAAAGGGTTTATCAATATCTCGGACTGGATCTGGAAAATAAGTATCAACTGCCCCTATTAAATCCAAAATTGGTTTAACATCAATATCATCAATTGATTTAGCTTCTAAGGCTTTTAAGGCTGAACCTCGAATGACTGGGATATCTTTGCCAGGAAAACCATGTTTTATCAATAATTCCCTTATTTCAGTTTCTACCAAATCAATTAATTCTGGATCATCAACCATATCAATTTTATTGAGGAAAACAACTATAGCCGGCACGCCTACCTGACGAGCTAAAAGAATATGCTCAGAAGTTTGAGGCATGGGACCATCTGGAGCAGAAACAACAAGAATAGCTCCATCCATCTGAGCAGAACCAGTAATCATATTTTTAATATAATCGATGTGTCCTGGACAATCGATATGGGCATAGTGCCTTTTATCTGTTTCGTACTCAGAGTGGTGAACATTAATGGTAATACCACGGGTTTTTTCCTCTGGTGCTTTATCAATTTCGTTTACACCTAATTCTCTCTTGGTTAAACCCTTAAGGTGAAGCACATGAAGAATGGCTGCTGTCAAAGTAGTCTTTCCATGGTCAATATGACCAATAGTACCAATATTCATGTGTGGTTTCGATCTGACATATTTTTCTTTTTCTGCCATATTTTTTTATTTTATTATTTTTTATTTTTATTCCGTCAGCTGACGGATTTTATTATTTTTTATGGTTTCGACGCAGTAATTAAATATTAATCTATAATTCAATTAAAGTCAACCCCGTTAGAGATTTGGCACTAATCTTTCATTTAAAGATAGCCAAAGCCGTAAAGGCGGCTTCGCCTTAAGACTTTCTCATATCAATAGTTTATCGCTGAATCTCTAACGGGGTCAAGTACCTTTTTTGTCAATAATTTGTTCGGTAATATGCCTTGGAACCTCGGCATAATGACTAAATTCCATATTGAACGTTCCTCGTCCCTCGGTCAGAGAACGTAAATTGGTGGCATAGCCAAACATTTCTGCTAAAGGCACTTGGACATCAATAATTTTCATCATCGCCCGTTCTCCTATTTTCTCTATTCTTCCCCTTTTAGAATTCAAATCACCAATAATATCGCCTAAGAATCTTTCTGGAATAATTACTTCAATTTTCATTATTGGTTCTAATAAAACAGGATCTGCCTTTTTTGCTCCTTCTTGAAAAGCCATGGAACCGGCAATTTTAAAAGCGAAATCAGAAGAATCAACTTCGTGAAAAGAACCATCATAAAGTGTCACTCGAACATCAGTCATAGGGTAGCCAGCTAGAATACCTTTGTCCATCGCTTCTTTAACGCCTTTTTCTACAGCGGGAATATATTCTTGAGGAATAATTCCGCCTTTAATCTTATTAACAAATTCAAATTTCTGTCCCCTTTCCAATGGCTCCAGTTTTAACAAAACATGCCCATATTGACCCCGACCTCCTGATTGACGAATATACTTTCCTTCACTTTCAATAAATTTTCTAATGGTTTCTCTATAGGCTACTTGAGGTTTACCAGTTTTAATATGAAGATTAAATTCTCTTTTCATTCTCTCGGCTAAAACTTCTAAATGAAGTTCGCCCATTCCAGCAATAATGGTTTCCCCTGTTTCTTCATCACCTGAAACTCTAAAAGTAGGATCTTCTTCAGCTAATTTTCTTAACACTAAACTCATCTTTTCTTGGTCAATTTTTGTTTCTGGCTCAACTTTCATAGAAATAACTGGTTCAGGAAAACTAATTTGTTCTAAAATAATCGGATTATTGGAATCGCATAATGTATCTCCAGTACCAGTATTTTTAAGACCAACAGTTGCAGCAATATCTCCTGCTCTAATAATATCCAACTCTTCTCGCTGATTAGCATGCATTCTGAGTAAACGACTAATTCTTTCTTGGGAAGATTTGGTAGTATTTAAAACATAACTGCCTTTATTTAACTCTCCAGAATAAACTCGAAAATAAGTTAAAGTGCCAACATAGGGATCAGTAGCCACTTTAAAAGCTAAAGCGGCAAGAGGTTCTTTTTCATCAGGCTGACGAATAATATTTCCTCCGGTTTTGGGATCAATACCTTCAACTGGTGGTAAATCTTTGGGCGAAGGCAAGTACTCAACTATAGCATCAATCAAAGACTGAACACCTTTATTTTTAAAAGATGAACCGCAAAAAACTGGCACAATCGCGCCGCTAATAGTAGCTTTTCTTAAAGCTCTTCTTATCTCTTCTTCGCTGGGATTTTGACCTTCTAAATATTTACTTAACAATTCTTCATCTTGTTCAACAATTTTTTCAATTAATAATTTTCTCCAATGTTCGGCTGAAGATTTTAAATTTTCTGGAATATCTTTTAAGGTGACATATTGGCCATGATTACCTTCAAAATAAACAGCTTTCATTTGAATAAGATCAATAATTCCTTCGAATTTATCTTCAATACCAATGGGAATATTTATTGGTTGAGCATGAAGAGTTAATCTTTCTCTTATGGATTCTAAATCTTTTTCAAAATTGGCTCCTGTTCTATCTAATTTATTGATAAAGCACATTCGAGGAACATTAAATTTATCAGCCTGATGCCAAACTGTTTCTGATTGAGGCTCTACTCCAGCCACGCCATCAAAGATAACTACTGCCCCATCAAGTACTCTTAAAGATCTTTGAACTTCAGCCGTAAAATCAATGTGTCCAGGAGTATCAATAATATTAATCCGATATTTATAATTCTCATCTCTATTACGATAAGTGGGAATCCAAAAACAACTGGTAGCAGCAGCAGTAATAGTAATCCCTCTTTCCCGCTCTTGATCCATCCAATCCATAATAGTTGTTCCTTCGTCAATCTCTCCAATTTTATGGGAAATTCCGGTGTAAAATAAAACTCGCTCGGTAGTGGTAGTTTTACCAGCGTCAATATGAGCAATAAAACCAATGTCCCTAAGTTTTTCTATGGGATAACTTTCTTCCATGTTTTTATCTTCTGAAATGGGCGAAGGCGCGATTCGCTTCAGCCATCCGATGGGTATCTAATTTTTTCTTAATGGCTGCTCCTTCATTCTTAGAAGCTAAAATTAATTCTTCTGACAATTTGTCAGCCATTGATTTGCCTTTTTTTGATCGACTAATTTCAATTAACCAACGAAAGGCTAAAGTAGTTTTGCGATAATCGGGCACAGGTTGAGGTATTTGATAATTAGCTCCTCCGATTCTTTTAGTTTTAACTTCTAAATCTGGAAAAACATTTTCCACTGCTAAATTAAAAATATTTAATGGATCTTGATTAGTTTGTTTTTTAATTCGCTCCATCGTTTGATAAAACACTTTTTGGGCGACTGATTTTTCTCCATCTTTCATTAAATAATTAATAAAACGAGTCGCTAAAGGGCTTTTATAAATTATATCTGGTTCATATTTTTTTTCTTCTCGATGTTTTCTTCTCATATTAAATATAAATATTTAATCGATGCCCAATATACGAATGAATACGAATTATACGAATTAAAATTATATTAGTATTATTCGTAAGATTCGTATATTTGTATCGTGTTATTTAGGTTTTTTGACGCCGTATTTACTTCGCTGTTGTTTTCTATTTTCTACGCCACTAGTATCAAATTTACCTCTCACAATATGGTACTTTACACCTGGTAAATCTTTTACTCGACCACCCCTGACCAAGGCAATTGAGTGCTCTTGTAAATTATGCCCCTCGCCGGGAATATAAGCAGTAATTTCCATGCCATTAGACAATCTGACTCGAGCCACCTTTCGTAAAGCTGAATTAGGTTTTTTCGGAGTAGTGGTAAAAACTTTTAAACAAACTCCCTTCTTTAAAGGTGAAGGATGATAAGTTGGTCTATTTTTAATTGTATTAAAAGAAAAAGAAAGAGCAACTGATTTGTTCTTCTGAATAATTCGCTTGCGACCTTTTCGAATTAATTGAGTAAATGTAGACATGCTAAACAGTAGTTTAACAAATACAGGATTTTTTGTCAAAATAAGCTATTAAACATTAACTTCTCGCTCGCCCCTTTCTCTTTCGCATTTGATATTTTACCAAACACAACAATCGCTCGCCTTTAATTCCTCAATCACCAGGGGAGGAGCCGTCTACACCTCTCCCTTTCTAATGGAGTTCATAAATAAACCCTGAAATTAGATCCTCCTCTGAGTTCTTCGCCAATTAAAGGCTCGCTCCTTAAGTTTGACTCCATAAGGGTCGCAAGAGAAAAGGGTTCGCTTTAAAAAGGCGAGGAAAGTGGTTTGAAAAACGCTCAAGCCGACGAGCGGGCAGGGTGCGAGCAAAGCGAGAGAGCGAGAAGGCTTGGCGAGTCCTAAAATCCTCGCTGGGGATTTTTGGACGTCTTCGAAAACTACTTTCCGAGCCTTTAAAATGAACGATAGTTTAAGACGAGCGAGGAGTTAATGAAAACCAGTAAAAAGATAGAACAACAGAGCAATTAATGGATAGATTAAGCTCCAACCAAACATTATAAAAATCAATAAAATTATAAAACTATATTGATAAAGGAATATTTCTAATTTAGGAGAGGGGAAAAAATAAAATAAGATTTTTGAACCATCTAAAGGAGGAATGGGTAATAAATTAAAAATAGCTAAAATCAAATTAATCTGAACAATTATTCCTAAAAAGGGAAGAAAGGCTAACCCAAGAGCAGAATTAGCTCCTATCCTCATTAAAAGACCAAAAAATAAAGCTAAACTGAAATTAGCTGCTGGTCCAGCCAAAGCCAAAAGAGCTGAATCGCGACCAGGTTTTCTTAATTTCAAAGGGTTATAAGGTACCGGTTTTGCCCAGCCAAAAATAATACCAGCTCGACTAATAATAAGGAATAAAGGTAACAAAATTGAACCAAAGATATCTAAATGAGGAATTGGATTTAAGGTTAACCTTCCCATTTTTTCTGCGGTATCGTCTCCTAATTTTAAAGCTGCCCAGCCATGGGATACTTCATGAATAACTACTGAGAAAAGTAAAACTATTATCGAAAAAATTTGATTTGGCTGAATCATTTCTTATTGTTTAAAATTTTTTCTTTTTCACTTAAAGACAAATTTGTTTTCCTGATCAAATTATTAATTATGCTAATGGTTTTATCATAAGTGACTCTATCTACTGGATAAGGCGTAGCATCTTTACCACCATGAGCAAAAGAATATCTAGCCGGATCTTCATAAGATGGCTTAGCGCCATAAATTACTTCCGCCACCAAAGCCAAAGCTCTGATAGTTTTTGGTCCCACACCATAAGTAGCCAACAAATTTTCATAATTTTTAGGCTTTGTTTCTGTTAAGTGGTGCAAAATTTTTTGCAGATAGCGATTCACTAGAAAATCTTCATTGGCTACCGGATGATATTTAAATTCCCTGTTCTCTAAATTTAAAAGAGCCAACTGTTGTTTTTTGTTCCCTAGTTTTACCATCTGACTGAATTCCGACGAATACTTTGCTAAAATTTTAACATCTTTTAATAAACTTAAGAAATTCTGATTGACTAATTCCACACTGGTATTTTGGGTGGACACACTATTTTTAGCAACCAAGTTTAAAACTTTTTTCCTTTGATCCGCCACAATACCTCGATGAGGTTCCACCACCATGGTTTTGGAACCATTCAACGAATGAAAATCTAAAGAATCTGAGTACCAATGATAACGTCTGGCAGTCACGCTTTGAGTATTCATCCCCTGCTGAACAACTGCCCAAGATCCATTTTTTGAAAAGAAAAAAGCATGATGATAAATTTGAAATCCGTCTTGCACTAAACTGTTGTCAACTTTGGCTACCATTTTGGAATTATAAACCAAATGATTGGCTTGAGAAAAAGGAATATTAAGAGTATGTCCCCAAGTTAAAATTTCATTTGGCGTTTTTTTTGAAGTTTTACCCTTGCCGCCACAAATAAAAATTCCCATTTCTTTTTCCTGCCCTCGAACAGCTTCTTTGAGAGCCGCGGTTAAAGTGGTGGTTAAACCTGAAGCATTCCAATCAAAAGCTAAGACCGTACCTAAAGATTGAAACCAAACCGGATCAGCAATTCTTCGCAAAAATTCATCAACTCCATATTCTTCCATCATTACTCTGATCATTTCTTTAGCTAATCTAACCATACGCTCAAAAAGCCATTTTGGACACTTGCCATAATCTAAACCAAATGTTGCTACTCCTCTTTGAAACATATTTCTCTGTTAATTTTAGCATTTTTTACTTAATAACAACAGGCACAAAAAAGTGCCTGTTGTTGTAATCCAGTAAAATTCTTTCCCAAGGTCTTTAAATCAAGATCTGAAAAATATAATAAGCTAAAAGCAAAACTATAATTCCGAATATTCTATAGACAATATCGGGAAAATTGAGCCAGGATGCCAACCAATTCTCTAATTTATTTTTGGGCAAAATAATTAACAGCAACCCCTTGATTCCAGCTAAAATCGCTATTATCTGAATTACCAAAGGAGTAGTTGTTAGGGCTTGAGCTTGCCAAAGGAAATAAGCAAAAGCCAAAAGAACCAAGCCCCATAACCAATAAAGCAAACCGGTTAATCCTTTGCTTAAACTTTTAGCTTTCTTGGGCAAAATTAAGGCTATCAGACCAAAAATTGCCCATAACGCTATAAGCAAATAAAGAGGCCATTTCATATTTGTAAATTTTAATTAAATTTTTCAACCTAATTATATTATACTCCTAAAACCACTGTCAAGCCAACGAAAAGACAGTAATAAGCAAAATAAACTAATCTCTTTTGATTTAATTTCAAAATTTTTGTTAGAAATCTAAGAGAAAATAAACTCACGAAAAAAGAAATAAAAAATCCAATAAAATAAATTAATAGCAAACCAAAGGGAACAGATATAACCTTAGGCATTTCTAAAATAGCAGCACCGACAATGATAGGAACAGCTAAAAGAAAAGAAAATTCAGCTGCTTTTTCACTTTTTAAACCAGAACCAATTCCAGCGCTAATGGTAAGACCTGAACGAGAAATTCCTGGAAAAACTGCTAAAGCTTGACTCAAACCAACGGGAATAGACTCTTTCAAACCAACTTTATCTTTATTATTATCTTTCTTGCGACTGGCTAAAAATAATACAATACCTGAAAAAAGCAACATCAGACCGGCAAATCTAGGATTAGAAAAAGATGTTTCTATCGTTTTTCTAAAAGGAAAAACTATGACGATGGTAATAATGGTAGCTAAAATAATACCACTGATTAATTTTCTATCAACAAAAATATTTTCCCTTTTTGGCAAAAAATAAACAAAAAGAGCTAGTAAAGAACCCAAGTGCAACATCATATCTAAAACCACTGGCTGTTGATTAACTAAAGGCAAAAAATGCTGGATAATCACCAAATGACCAGAACTGGAAACTGGCAAGAATTCCGTTAATCCCTGGATCAAACCTAAAAAAGAAATTTGAAAAATCAATGTTAAAAAATCCATAAAAAATCTATTGAATCTTAAATAATTCTGTCTTTTGCAACTCAGTCAAAGCTAAATGCAAACGCTGATCATTATTAGTAAAAAGAGTGATTAAAGTCTCGCCAATTTCAACTTTTTCTCCTACGGTCTTATGAAGATAAACTCCCGCTTCTTTGGTAATCGGGGAACCTAACAAACGGACAATTCTGATTAATTGTTTTAAGTCGATCTTCTCAATTATGCCTTTTTTGTTAGATGTTTTTTGATAAGTATCAGTGCCTAAAATCATTGATTCCGAATCTATATCTTTTGGTCCTCCTTGAGCATCAACAATTTTTTGAAATTGTTTAAAAGCTGCGCCCGACATTAATTGCTGTTGAGCTAATTTCTCTCCCTGACCTGTTCTGGCTTTGCCTAAAATTTCTAAAAGATTACCGGTTAATTTCATGGCCCTTTTTTCTAAATCAAGAGGTCGATTTTCTTTTTGTTGTAAAACCCTGAGGATATCACGCATTTCTAAAATTGGACCTATCCCCCTGCCCACAGGTTTACCAACATTTTCTATAATCACTCTCATCTTGATATTAAATTTCTTGCCTAAAAATTCAAAAATTCTTTTTATTTTTATTGCTTCTCTGTAATTTTCAATTTTTGCTCCTTCACCGATTGGCATATCAATGACCAAATGAGTGGCACCTATAGCTACTTTTTTCGCCATAATGCTCACAATCATTTTTGAATAGGGCTCAATGCCTAATTCATAACTCACTTTTAAAATTCTATCATCAGCAGGCGCTAATCTTAGAGCTCCACCCCAAACTATACAAGCCTTAGTTTTATTAACTATTTCTCTAATTTTATCTGAATTAAATTCTACTGGAGTTAAAACTTCCATCACATCAGCTGTTCCAGCTTCGGAGGTAATAGCCCGAGAAGACGTCTTGGGCATTAAGATTCCCAAACTGGAAACAATGGAAACAATAATTGGAGTAGTACGATTTCCTGGCAAACCACCAATAGAATGCTTATCAGCCACTATGCCGTCCCAGTGCATCATCCCACCTGTCTCTGCCATAGCTTTCGTCAAATAACAAATCTCTTTATTAGAGAAACCATTCTTCATAAAAGCCGAAGCAACAAAAAAAGCAATTTGAATATCATCCAAATGATAATGGACAATATCATAAATAATAGATTTGGCTTCTAGATAAGATAATTTCTTGCCGGCTAATTTCTTCTGAATGCATTCTAATGATGGTGGAGCCGGAGCTAGACTCAATTCCAAAACACCACCTTCCTTAATTTTGTATCTCTCGACAATATCTCTGAAAAGACCTATTTCTCCTGATTTAATCAAATTTCTGGTAATATCAACTCCCACTTCAGTTTTTTTATGATTCCATTTAACGCTTAATTCATCACCAGCTCTTATTCCATAAACTTTGCCATCCTCTTCATGTATTAAAACTACCCAGGGATGACCAGTTTGGATATCCAAATATTTAGCTTTCAAAAAGAACTCACCATCTCCATGAATTTTTTCTTTGTTTCCTTGAATCATATTTGTAACATCTTTTTTAAAAATCTTGCTAAAGGTTCTATAATATCCAACTTATATTTTGAGTTTTCTAAGGTATTAGTGGTAACTATTCTTTTGGAATTAATTTTTCTTAAGGATTCAATTGACTGATCGCCAAAAATAGGATGAACAAAAGCAAAACTAATAGTTTTGGCTCTAAGTTTGTGAGCAATTTTAGCTACTTCTAAAATAGTTTCACCCGTAGATACTATATCATCAATAATAATTACCTCTTTACCATTTAAATCTAGAGACGAACGAGAAAAAGTGATTTTACCAGTTTTTGCATCTCGTTGTTTTAAAAAAACTAATTTTTGGGCTGAGAAATTTATGCAGAAATCATCCACAAAGGTTTTGGCTTCTCTGTCTGGTCCAATTACCACTGTTTTTTTTGAATTAAAATCTTGAAACTTTTCCGCTAAATCTTTAAATAAAAAAAGATTATAAGCAGGAATTTCAAATAAATCTTTGATTCTTTTGCGATGCTCATGCATATTACAAGTAATAAAAACATCTAAATTCTTCTCAATTAGCTCATCAATATATAAAGCGGAAAGCGATTCTCCTTCCTGAAAAACCGCATCTTGTCTCGCATAGGGCAGATAAGGCATAATACCAACTACTTTTGGAGCTAAATCTTTTGCTTTTCTCGCTAAAAGAAAATATTTCAAAAGGTAATCGTTGATATTTTCGTTTGTCCTTTTTTGTAAAATTAAAATTATTTGATCGGCTTTTTTCTCTTTTTTGAGTCGCGGTTGTAATTCACCATCAGGAAAAATTCTCTCCTCAATTAAAATAGCTCCTAAATTGAGAAGTTGGGCTAATTTTTCGGCTAAATTATCGCCAATAACTAAAGATTCCATAAATTAATAATTAATAGATAGGAAATTTATGGCACAATTTTTTGACTTCTTTTTTGATTATAACTGGTTTTTCCTTTTTTATCAAAACTCGATAAATTAATTCAGCGATTTTCTTCATTTCCTTTTCTTTCATAGCTCTCGTCGTGACTGCTGGCACCCCAATTCTTATGCCTGAGGGATGAAAAGGACTTTTATCGCCAAGAACCACATTGCGATTAGCAATAATACTTGCCTTTTCTAATAGAATTTCAGCTTCCATTCCAGAAATCCCAATTTTTCTTAAATCCAAAATCATTAAATGATTATCAGTACCATTGGTAACTAATCGGAAGCCTAATTTTTTTAATGCTTCAGCTAAAGTTCGACTATTTTTAAGAATTTGTTTTTGGTAATTATAAAAGCTCTTACTTTTGGTCAATTTAAAGGTTAAGGCAATGCTAGCTGTCACATTATTATGAGGACCGCCTTGCATTTGAGGAAAAACTGATTTATTAATGGCATTTTCTAAATCAATTTTGTTTTTCTTCGCAATTTTTGATTCTTTATTAATAAAAATTATCGCTGCTCTTGGTCCTCTTAAAGTCTTATGAATGGTAGTAGTGACAAGATCGCAAGATAAAAACGGATTAGGATGTAAACCGGCTAAAATCAAACCGGCGATATGGGAAATATCAGCCATGGAATAGGCATTAATTTTATGAGCTATTTCACTAAACTTTTTAAAATCAATTTTTCTGGGATAAGAGGTTAAACCAGAAATAATAATTTTAGGATGATATTTTTTCGCTAATTTTTCAATCTCTCGATAATTAATCATTTCGGTTTTAGGATTTAAGTCATATTGAATAGCATGATATAATTTCCCTGATAAATTAGCTTTATGACCATGAGTAAGATGTCCTCCACTGGTTAAACTTAGGCCCATTAAAGTATCACCCGGTTGAAGGATGGCATTAAAAACCGCCAAATTAGCTGGCGAACCAGAATAAGGTTGCACATTAACGCTCCATTTTTTCGAATTTAAGCCAAAAGCTTCTAAAGCTCTTTTTTGCGCCAATTTCTCTATTTGATCATAATAAACATTGCCCGGGTAATAGCGTTTATGGGGATAACCTTCTGAGTATTTATTAGTTAAAGCAGAACCTAAAACTTCAAAAATCACTTCTGGAACAAAATTTTCCGAAGCAATTAAATCAATGGTTTGTTTTTGCCTGATAATTTCCTTTTGAATTAAGTGAAGAAGCTGGGCATCTGTCTTTTTAAGCAAAGGAAAATTCATATGAAGATGCTTATTATTTATTTTTTGATTCTAGATATTTCTGATGAACACTTTGAATGTATTCTTTGACTTTCTTCTCACCCTCCCAACCTGAAATTTTAGTAATTTTATTCTCTAGTTTCTTATAGTTCTTGAAAAAAGTTTCAATCTGTTTAATTAAATAATCAGGCAAATCTTGATAATTATTAATGTCTTTGTAACTAGGATCGTCAAAAGCCACTGCTAAAACTTTATAATCCAATATTCCTGAATCTTCCATTTTTAATAAGCCAATTGGTTTAGCTTTTAATAAGCATCCGGAGAAAGTGGGTTGACTGATTAAAACTAAAATATCTGCTAAATCGCCATCGTCAGACACAGTCTCCGGCATAAAACCATATTCCCCTGGATAATCAAAAGGCGGATAGAGAACTCTATCCAATTTTATAGCTTCAAAACGAGTATCAAATTCGTATTTGTTGCTCGAGCCTTGAGGAATTTCAATCACTGCATAAACAACCCCTGGCGCTTCATCACCGAGTTTTAACTTCGAATATTCCATTAAAAAAATTAAGATTCTTTTTCTTTAGTTTTAATTTCCATTATTTGTTTATCTTTTGGGATAGTTTTTCTTCCTAATCTGCTAAAAACAAATAAATAAAGGATTTCTAATAAACCAAGAGTATTGACTATTAAAAGTATAATAAACCACCATTTTTCTTCTCTTCCGGCTGATTTCCATAAGGCCAAACCTTTCCAAAATAAAGACCAGCCTAAAAAAAACCAAAGCAGAAAAGAATTAGAAGCAAAAAACGCATTAAGACTAGAATATTGATTCATGTTTTTTTATTTTTTTATTATTATTTTATTATTTATTTATTTATTTATTTGAGTTTTCGTTTAATTTAATCAAACAAGGGGAACAAAAACAAATCCAGGAAATTCTTGTTTTCTATAACCATCTTGAGAAGTCTTTTCTATTAGAACTATGGCTTCTTCTATTGGCAATACCATTTTCCCTCCTATTTTTAATTGTTTGAATAACTTCTCGGGTACTTCAAAGGCGCTAGCTGATATTAACATTTTATCATATGGAGCTTCTTTTTCATAGCCTAATTTACCATCAGCGCAAAAAAACCGAACTATTCCCTTTTTCACAAAATTATATTTTTTCACATTTTTTTGACCAAATTTCACTAATTCAGGAATAATATCGATAGCCATAATCTTACCTTTTGGTTTCACTAAATATGCTAAAAGAGCTGTGGTCCAACCAGAGCCAGAACCAACATCTAAAATTTTTTCTCCTGGTTGAGGATTTAAAAGTTCTATCATCAAAGCTACTACTAAAGGTTGGGAAATTGTCTGATTATAATTTATAGAGAGAGCGTTATTAATATAAGCTCGTTCTTTTTCTTCTTCTAAAACAAAATCCTCCCTTTTGATTTGTGAAAAAGCTTCAATGATTTGGGGAGTCTTCAACCAGCCAGTATTAATTAACTCTTTTATTAAATTATCTTGAAATAATCTCATAGGTTTTTTCAGACGGTCTGCAAATATAGAAGTCCACCTTTAACATTTTATCTTTAAAATTATTTTTTGCCTTCAATGCTTCTTCATACGAATCAAATCCTGCAAATATTGTTGGGCCGGTGCCTGTCATTCCACTTTCTTTTGATATGGAAGAAAAATAAGAATAAATTTTTTTCACGCTTGGACAAATTTTTTGCGCTAATTCAAAAAAACTTTTGTTTCTATTATGTTGATCAAATAATGAATACATTTCAGATG
>Ga0172363_10000659_pt1 | contig 26810 bp, 22 predicted proteins | sample LakKivs2_kivu2a2_FD_114541 | JGI IMG/M metagenome (GOLD analysis project Ga0172363, IMG submission 114541) | Sediment microbial communities from Lake Kivu, Rwanda - Sediment s2_kivu2a2 | ecosystem: Environmental > Aquatic > Freshwater > Lake > Sediment | place: Rwanda: Western Province, Lake... | reverse complement strand
TTTTACAGGCTCCGGCAATAATAAACCACAAAAATCAGACCATATTATCAATCTTCCTTTATGGTTACCCTGTCCTTAAGATGGTGGACAGAGCCAATTTCTATGAAGGAGAACCCGCGACCGCCGGAAAAGTTCCCGGCGAGAACCACTACGAGGTCGTTATCCCTCAGGTCGTGGGTCCTTGAAAGCTTCTTAAGAGCAATATGAATAAACTCATCAACTGAATCTCTTCTTTCCTGGAAGCATGCGTAGACCCCGTAAGAAAGTGCAAGCTCTCTCATTGTTCTCTGCGAATAGCACTGGGCCATTATCAGGGTAAATCCCCTGATTGATGCCATATCCCTGATAGTCCGGCCTTTTGTAGTATCAGCGATGATACTCTTGGCATTTATTCTCAGTGAGGTTTCAACCGCGACTTTAGAAAGATAAGAGGATACTTCTCCTGTGACATTAAGATAAGGTGTATCAAGGTATTTCTCCTTGTTTTTCTCTACCTCAAGAGCCACCTTGGTCATTGTTTTCACTGCTTCAACAGGATATTTACCGTTTGCCGTTTCTCCGCTTAACATAATTGCATCGGCATGTGAATATATAGCGCTTGCGATGTCGCTCACCTCGGCCCTTGTCGGCCTGGGATTGGTTATCATTGAATGCAGCATCTGCGTGGCAATTATAACCGGCTTTCGGCTGTAAATGCATCTTGAGATCATCATCTTCTGAATAGGAGGAATTCTTTCGTACGGTATTTCAATACCCAGGTCCCCCCTTGCAACCATGATACCGTATACTTCTTCAAGTATCTCAATAATGTTATCAACCCCTTCCTCATTCTCAATTTTCGCAATGATCTTAAGTTCACTTTTATGCTTGTCAATCTCTGCCTGAACATCAAGGACATCCTGCTTTGATCTTACAAATGAATGCGCGATAAAATCGACATCGTTCTCTGCGGCTAATTTTATAAAGGCTCTGTCCTTGTCTGTAAGTGAAGGCAGGTTGATCTTGACACCGGGAACATTGACACTTTTTCTTGATCCTATTATTCCGTCATTCAGTGCCTTGCATTTCAGTGATTCGCCTTCTTTTTTCAATGCTTTGAACTCTACATCTCCGTCATCCACCATTATAACCGAGCCTGCCGGTACATCTGACGCAAAACTCCTCAGGCTGACAAAAATCTCCTTCCCGGAAGATATCTTTTCAGGATTACCGGTTATCTTAAATGCATCTCCCTTCTTTACTTTTATCGGGTTTTCACAGGCAGTGGTTCTGATTTCCGGTCCTTTGGTATCAAGAATAACAGCGATTTTGTCGGAGACCTCCCGTATGTTCTTTATTATTTTCAGTGCTCCCTGGAGATCAAGGTGAGCCGAATTGATCCTTACAACGTCCATTCCTGCCTCATAAAGCTCTCTTATAAATGGGGTGTCGCAATTCTTATCAGAAATAGTGGCAACGATCTTGGTCCTTTTTTTAATCATAATATGGCTTTCTTTTTAGAGATCAATGCTTCTACGGCAAGCCTGTAGCTGTCAAGCCCGAATCCTGAGATGGAGCCTGTGCAGTTTCGGGCAACCAGACTTGTATGACGGAAATCTTCACGCGCGGCAATATTTGTGATATGTACCTCAACCACAGGCGTATTAACCGATGATATTGCATCAGCTATCGCAACAGAAGTATGGGTATAGCCGCCTGCATTCAAAATAATACCGTCATATGAGAAACCCTTCGCATGGATCTCATTTATCAGTTCACCCTCAACATTTGATTGAAAATAGTCAAAATAAATATCAGCGTAACAAGCTTTCAGTGAAACAAAATACTCATCAAATGACTTTGTTCCGTATTTATCTGGTTCTCTCTTCCCGAGAAGATTAAGGTTGGGACCGTTAATGATGCTGATCTTCATCCGTGATAGTATAACAGGTTGTAAAAATAACTAAAAAAAATTATGGACAATAGACCATAGCTGTTGCTTTCCTTTGTTACTTTGTATTTTAAATAACCCTGACCCGACCTTCCCCCGGGGGGGAATGATTTGAAGATAAGCTTCCCGCTCGGGCGGGACGGGAAAGTGGGTGAACATATAAATATATGAGTCTGACCTGGAAGCAGGCAATAAAAGATTTTGAGACGTACCTGAGGCTTGAGAAATCGCTTTCGGAAAACAGCATAGAGGCCTATTCCGGTGATGTTCAGAAGCTGGAAGACTTTTTCAGTGAAGAAGGAACTGCAAAGCCTCCTGCATCGGTATCCTATCCTGATCTTAAGGATTTCCTGGCATGGTTTGCCGCTGACAACTGTAATGCAAGAACCCAGTCGCGGGTGCTGAGCGGTATAAGATCATTTTTCAGGTTCCTGCTTATTGAAGGTGAAATATCGGAAAACCCCGCATCATTGCTGGAATCACCCAAAACAGGACTTAAACTCCCTGAAGTTTTGTCAGTTGCTGAGATAGATAAGCTGGTAAGCGCAATAGACCTTAGCAGGGAAGAGGGTCACAGGAATAAAGCAATCATTGAAACACTTTATGGCTGCGGACTAAGGGTTTCTGAACTTGTAAACCTTCATATTACAGATATTCACAGGAGGGAAGGATACGTGATTGTGACCGGAAAGGGCAACAAGCAGCGATTGGTGCCTATCGGAAACAAGACACTTAAGCAGATTGAACTGTATCTTCCCGGCAGGAGCAGGTTGAGGGTAATACATGATCAGAATATCCTGTTCCTGAACCGTAGGGGACGAAAACTCACCAGGGCCATGATTTTTACAATTATAAAAGATCTGGCAGCAAAAGCAGATATCAGGAAGAAGATTAGCCCGCATACTTTCAGGCATTCATTTGCCACTCACCTGATTGAAGGAGGAGCCGATCTGAGGGCAGTCCAGGAGATGCTGGGACATGAATCAATACTGACTACAGAAATATATACACATATTGACAGGAGCTTCCTAAGGGATACCCTGCTTATGTTTCATCCGCGGGCATGATATTGGGGTTTCTGAATTTGAATTTTTATTTTAACTTTGCGACTCGTTTTTAATACAAATATTAATTACAAATCCTTATAACTATGTCAAAAATCAAAAGAGTTTACTCCTTTGGAGCCAGGTCTGCAGAAGGTAAAGCCGATATGAAAAACCTTCTCGGGGGTAAAGGAGCCAACCTTGCAGAGATGTGCCTGTTAGGTCTACCTGTACCTGCCGGTTTCACAATAACAACCGAAGCCTGTACAGAGTATTATGAGAATGATTGCACTCTTCATCCCGATCTGATGCCTGAAGTGTGGGCAGCAATGAAAAAGACTGAAGAGACTATGAAAATGAAGTATGGAGATCCACAGAATGCCCTTCTGGTATCGTGTCGTTCCGGCGCACGGAAATCGATGCCGGGTATGATGGATACGGTGCTCAATATCGGACTTTGCTCGACTACAATCCCGGGTTTCCTGAAAAAAACGAATAACCCCAGGTTTGTATGGGACTCATACCGCCGTCTGATCATGATGTACGCAGATGTCGTAATGGAGAAAGCAGAAGGTATTGAGACTGCAGAAGGTAAAGGGATACGCAAGCAGCTCGATGAAATGCTCGATGAATTCAAACACAGGAAAGGATATAAATCTGATACTGAGATAACTGCTGATGAACTCAAGCAACTGGCAGAAGATTTCAAGAAAAAAGTTAAAGAGGTACTTGGAAAGCCGTTCCCTGATGATGCAAAGGAACAGCTGCAAGGAAGCATTAAAGCTGTTTTCAAGAGCTGGAACGGGAAGAAAGCTGTATCATACCGGCGTATTGAAGGAATCCCCGACGACTGGGGTACAGCAGTGAACGTTCAGGCAATGGTGTTTGGCAATATGGGCGACACTTCAGCTACCGGCGTTGCATTTACACGCAATCCGGCCACCGGTGAGAACCTTTTCTATGGTGAATGGCTGGTTAATGCACAAGGTGAGGATGTGGTTGCGGGTATTCGCACACCAAGCCCCCTGAATGATGAAACAAAGAATGAACAGAATAAGCATCTGCACAGCATGCAGGAAGCTATGCCTTCGACATATAAGGGACTATGCAATATCCGTGATATCCTTGAGAAATCATTCAAGGATATGCTCGATATTGAGTTTACTATTCAGGAGGGCGTACTCTATATGTTACAGTGCCGCGTCGGCAAAAGAACCGGTACCGCAGCGCTTAATATGGCCATGGACATGCTTAAGGAGAAGCTTATCGATGATAAGACAGCAGTCCTGAGGGTTGATCCTGCACAGCTTGATGAGCTTCTGCATCCGATTTGCAATCCTGATGCTGAGAAGAAGGTCAAACCTGTTGTCAAAGGTCTGCCTGCCGGACCAGGTGCTTCAGTCGGAAAGGTGGTATTCACAGCTGAAGATGCAGTGGCATGGTTCCGCAAGGGTGAGAAGGTAATCCTTCTTCGTGAAGAAACCAACCCTGAAGATGTTGAAGGTATGCGAGCTGCAGCAGGTATCCTTACTGCCCGCGGCGGAATGACTTCACACGCTGCCCTGGTTGCACGCGGCTGGGGGAAATGCTGTATCGTGGGAGCCGGTGGAATTCACGTGGACTCAGCTTCCAAAACAGCTAAGGTAAGCGGCACCAATATCGTAATTAAGGAAGGTGATATAATCACTCTCAATGGTACAAAAGGCAATGTTTATACAGGAGCAATTGCTCTTATGGATGCATCAGAGAATCCGAGGTTCAAGGAGTTCATGGCTATAGTTGACAAACACCGCAAGATGGGTGTTCGCACAAATGCCGACACGCCTGCTGATGCCAAGGTTGCACGCGATTTCGGAGCTGAAGGTATCGGTCTTTTCCGTACAGAACACATGTTCTACGGAAAAGGATCAGAACAGCCGCTGTTCCTTCTGCGCAAGATGATCCTTAGTGCCAATGAGACAGAGCGCCGCAAGGCACTTGATGAGCTTTCAGGTTATGTCAAGAAAGATATGAAGGCAACCCTTGAAGCAATGAATGAACTCCCTGTCACCTTCAGGCTTCTTGATCCTCCTCTTCATGAATTCGTTCCTCAAGGTGCTGATAAACAGGAAGAACTAGCCAAAGCTCTTGGAATCAAGAAAGAAGATGTAGCAAAACGCGGAGAAGCCCTTCATGAGTCCAACCCCATGATGGGACACAGGGGAGTGCGTCTCGGAATAACATATCCTGAAGTAACCGAAATGCAGGTCAGGGCTATGTTTGAAGCAACAATGGAACTTATTAAAGAAGGCAAGAAGCCTCACCCCGAGCTGATGGTTCCCGTTACCTGCGATGTATCAGAACTTGATGTAACCAAGAAGGTTGTTGACAAGGTATACGACGAAGTATGCAAAAGATTCGGAGTCAGCAAGATAGAATATAAATACGGAACTATGATTGAGATCCCGAGAGCAACTCTGCTTGCCGACCGGATGGCAAAAACAGCTGAGTTTTTCTCTTTCGGGACCAATGATCTGACTCAGATGACTTTCGGTTTCAGCCGTGATGATATCGGAGGGTTCCTTCATGATTATCTCGACAAGAAGATGCTTGCAGCTGATCCTTTCCAGACCATTGACCAGGAAGGTGTAGGACAGCTCATTACCATGTCGGTACAGAAGGGAAGGGCAACCAGACCTGACCTTAAAATAGGCATCTGCGGAGAACAGGGCGGTGATCCTTCATCTGTCGAGTTTTGCTACAAAAACGGCCTTACCTACGTAAGCTGTTCACCCTTCAGGGTACCAATAGCAAGACTCGCTGCATCACAGGCTTCAATCAGGTATTCCAGATAATATATATCCTGATAAAACGGAGAGGCTGCTCCCGGCCCCGGGAACAGCCTCTTTTCTTTTGCATGGCTGCAAACTAACCTGATCGTACGGTAAGAGAACTACCTTTGACATAAATAAGACCGTCATAAAGCAATAAACCCTGTCAGGTATTTACAAAAGCATAAATATTTTAGTTATTTTGCAATGATTAACTGTTATATATCCGTAACCTAAATGATTACACCGGCAGAATTATCTGAATATGGGATAGTTAACCCTACTGAAGTAGTCTATAACCCTGATTATAACTTCCTTTTTGCAGAAGAGACCAAACCCGGACTGGAAAAGCCTGAAAGAGGTTTTATTACAAGGACAGGGGCTGTATCTGTTGACACAGGGATCTTTACAGGCCGCTCCCCGAAGGATAAGTATGTGGTTCTCGATGATAAAACCAGGGATACAATCTGGTGGAAATCAGAAAAGGCAACTGTATCGGATAATAAACCGATTACCGGCGAAATATGGAAACATTGCATGGATATAGCATCACGCCAGCTTTCGGGCAAGAAAATTTTTGTAATGGACTGTTATGCAGGAGCAAATGAGGACACCAGGCTTAGGGTCAGATTCATAATGGAGGTCGCATGGCAGGCCCACTTTGTCAAAAATATGTTTATCAGACCTGAAGCAGCGGAGCTAAACAAATTCAAACCTGATTTTGTGGTTCTTATGGCATCGAAGGCGAAAAATCCGGACTGGAAGAATCAGGGACTCAACTCAGAGAATTTTGTGATGTTCAACCTGAAAGATAATATAGCTGTTATAGGGGGCACATGGTATGGAGGAGAGATGAAAAAAGGCATTTTCTCCGTTATGAATTACTACCTGCCTATCAGGGGAATAGCTTCGATGCACTGTTCTGCGAATGTGGGCAGGCAGGGTGATGTGGCGATATTCTTCGGCCTTTCGGGAACCGGAAAAACAACTTTATCAACTGATAAAGACAGGGCGCTTGTGGGTGATGATGAGCATGGTTGGGATGATGACGGTGTATTTAACTTTGAAGGGGGATGCTATGCGAAATGTATCAACCTGAAGAGGGAGAATGAGCCGGATATTTATAATGCCATAAAGAGAGATTCGCTCCTTGAGAACCTGGTAGTACTTCCGGACGGCACTATTGACTTTAACGACAGTTCTAAAACAGAAAATACCAGGGTCTCCTACCCTATCTATCACATAAACAATATCGTGAAACCTGTTTCAAGGGCAGGCCATGCAAAAAAGGTGATCTTTCTGTCTGCCGACACTTTTGGAGTGCTGCCGCCTGTGAGCCGGCTTACCGAAGAACAGACAAAGTATTATTTCCTGAGCGGATATACTGCCAAGGTCGCAGGTACAGAAAGAGGAATCGTTGAACCGGTACCATCGTTCTCTGCATGCTTCGGAGCTGCCTTCCTTATGGTAGATCCCATAATATATGCCAACGAGCTGACCAGGAAAATGAAAGAACACGGAGCTGAAGCGTGGCTATTAAACACAGGATGGATTAGAGGGCCCTACGGAAGCGGCAGCAGGATTGACCTGCCGTCTACACGCCGGATAATAAATGCAATCCTCGATGATTCTATAAAGGAGTGTGAATATTCTAAACTGCCAATCTTCAGTTTAAGCATACCTGAAAAAATAAGTGGTGTCGATCCCAACATACTTGATCCTGCAAATGGATGGGAATCAAGAACAAAATGGCATACAGCAGCAACTGACCTGGCCTGGAAGTTCATAAGCAACTTCAGTAAATTCACTTCCAATCCCGAGATTGCCAGTCTGGCAGAATACGGACCGCAAATCTGAATCTATGGATATCACCATGCTGATAGTCTCAGTGCTGCTCGCATACCTTCTGGGGTCAATACCAACTTCGGTATGGGTTGGCAAGGCATTTCACGGTGTAGATGTGAGGGAACATGGAAGCGGGAATGCAGGCGCCACAAACGCAATCAGGGTATTAGGCTGGAAAACAGGTGTCCCTGTGCTGGTAATTGATATAATAAAAGGTCTATTGGCAGCGATGCTTCCCCTTTTTTTTCACCTGGCATCAAAGGGAACTGCTGCTATGACAAATGTGCAAATTATTACAGGACTTACAGCGATTATCGGCCATATGTTCCCGGTATTTGCCGGATTCAGAGGAGGGAAAGGCGTGGCAACTGCAGCAGGCGTTTTAATTGCCCTTCATCCTGCTTTATCAATGGTATGCCTTGGCATCTTTGCATTGGTTTTCGTCATTACCGGAATCGTATCAGTATCTTCAATGACGGCAGGAATAGCCTTTCCTGTTGTATTACTGGTGTTTTTCGATACTCCGTCAGTTATCTTCAGGATCTTTTCAGTGATAGTTGCTCTCGCTATCCTTCTGACACACAGAAAAAATATTAAAAGACTTATTAAAGGAGAAGAACCAAGGCTGTTCAGAAAAAAATGAAACAGAGACTCCTGTTTTCAATATCATTCATAATCTGTTTCGGCTGCACCTATTTACCCGAAAATAGCAAAACGACGGGTGGAACAGCCGCCTGTAATGCAATTCCTTCACATGCTGTTCCGGTTTTTTACTATGATTATCTTCACCTTAAGCTTAAAATAGATTCTGCCGAAGGTAGTTTCATTTTCGATACCGGATTTGATAATCTCTGTATTGACAGTATTTTCTACAATTTAAGCAAAATGAACTACCTGAGCTCTTCTTCCGGGAAAATCTATGGAATCGGCAACGCATATCAGGAACTGAACCTGATAAGGGACACAATCTGTTTCTCGATGGACAGCAGGACTTTCAGGACATCCAATGTTCCTGTACTCAATCTCAAACCAATCGGGGGTGATTATATTGACGGCCTGCTTGGAACCAGGCATTTCGCAGGCGAGATAGTTGAGGTAACATATACTAAAGGATACCTGAAGGTTCATGATTCTATTGATTCAGTTGATGTTACAGGGTATTCACTAATCCCGATGATTAACTCTGATTTTCACTTTTTTATCCCGGCTACTCTGAAAATAAATGATTCCGTGACAATAACAGGCAATTTCCTGCTTGACACAGCCACTCCAGAAAGCAGCCTGACCAGTTACATTGCTTATAAAAACGATCTGTCAGAAAAAGTGGACAAGAAAGTTCTTTATTATACAATGTACGGCGGTATCGGTGGTGAATCATCAGGGTATGATTTTTCTGCAGTTTCTCTCATGATAGGCGGACTGACCCTTCCGGATGTGATATTTTCCTACAGCCTTGACACTGCAGGTTCACTTGCATCTGAAGATTATATTGGAATATTAGGCAATAATATCCTTGACAGATTTGATCTGATCATTGATTTCAGATTAAACAATCTTTACCTGAGACCAAATGAAAGATATGACAAGCCTTTCGAGTTCAACAGGATGGGGTTTGCTTTTGTTGACAGATGTAAAACGATGGGAGGCTGGATAGTATCGGGGATGTACAGGAACAGCCCTGCAGAAAAAGAAGGTTTGATGATTGATGATAAAATAATCACCATAAACAAAACGCCCGTGGAAAAGATCCCTTATGAAGAGCAGGAGGAGTATTTCGAAAAAATAAGGCGAGTCACGCTTGAGGTTTCCAGGCAGGGAAACCTTCATACAATTGAATTTGCACTTGCACCCCTCAGGGATACTTAATGGGTTTTGAATCCGAACTTCTTTTGTGCAAGGATGCTGATAAAGCTGACAGTTTCATCTAAACCAAGCATAGAGGAATTGATACAAAGATGGTATGATTCTGCTGCTCCCCACACCTTCCCGCTGAAATAATTATAATAGTCTGAACGTTTCCTGTCTGTCCTCGCAATTACCTCCTCAGCTTCACCGGGAGATATTGTCTGGAGAGCAGAAATTCTCCTGATGCGGTCATCCGTGTCTGCGGTTATAAAAATATTCAAACACCGTGGATATTCCTTGAGAACATAGTCGGCACAGCGGCCGACAAAAACCGATGATCCCTCATCTGCAAGGGATCGGATTACTTCACTCTGGATCCTGAAAAGTGATTCATTGCTCAGGTAAAAATCCGGAAAGCTATCCTCAGTAAGCGGATTTCGAAGCCCTGAAAAACCAGTAAGGAAGCTGAACCTTCTTTTCTCATCGACCTTTTCAAAAAACTCTTCTTTTACACCGCTTTTTTTTGATGCAAGCCTGATCAGCTCCTTGTCATAAAAGGCAAACCCCATCAGGGTTGCAAGCTTCTGCCCTATTTCCCGGCCTCCGCTTCCCAGCTGACGCCCTATGGTAATGATAGAGGAATTATCCATATTTAAGTGGCTTAAACAGTTAATATTTCATTTTGTCAGTCGATTTCCGGTAATATGCCGTAAGCAGATATGCTGCATATATACTCGAAAGGAAATCGGAAAGAGGCATACTGTACCATACTCCTTTCAGACCAAATAAATGGGGCAATAAAAGTAATAGTGGCAATAGCAGGAACACCTGCCTGAGCAGGGACATAAATATAGCTTTTTTCGGCATGCCGATACTCTGAAAGAAATTTAAGGAGACCATATGAAATCCGATAACCGGGAAGACAATAACTACAATACGAAAGCCGGTTACCACAAGACCGATCATTTCCTGATCATTTGTGAAAAGAGCCGCTGCCGCACGGGGGAACAACTCACCTGTAATGAAACCAAGAGTAAATACTATCGTGGCAAGGATGATTGTAAGTTTCAGCACGCTGTTAACCCGGATGTTCTGCCTGGCACCGTAGTTATATCCGGCAATAGGCTGCATACCCTGGGTAAGTCCGAACACAATCATCACAAAAAGAAATGTTATCCGGTTAATTATTCCGAAAGCCCCGACAGCAAGATCCCCACCGTATTTAATTAAGCTTCTGTTCAGTATTACAACTATTACGCTTGCCACAGAGTTCATGAGGAACGGTGCCAAACCAATGGAAAGCGAGTCGATGACAATCTTTTTCTTAAGTCGTAATGATCCTTTTCGTAGATGAATGGGATTTTTTTCATTACTGAAGAATCTGATCTGCCACACCAGCATTGATGTCTGCGCAAGTACAGTTGCCAGAGCAGCACCTTTAATGCCCCAGCCGAAACCAAAAATGAATGTCGGGGCAAGGATAATATTAATTATTACAGTAGAGATTGTGGCATACATTGCCTTCCTGGGATTTCCGGTAGCCCTCAATAATGCATTCAGCCCCAGGTAGGTATGCGTAACCACATTGCCAATAGATATGACCATCATGAAATCATGAGCGTATGGCAGGGTATCATTGCTTGCCCCGAAAAAAATGAGAATCGGATCCAGGAAAAGAAGTACAAGGATAGTGTATGCAAGGCCAAGGAAGAAATTGAGAACGAATACGTTGCCGAGAATGTTGTTGGCAGTGTAATAGTCCTTCTGGCCGAGACGGAGCGACATCAATGTGGCTGCTCCTGCCCCGACAAGTGATCCAAAAGCCGCAGAAAGGTTCATCAGGGGAAAGGTAATCGCCAACCCTGATATAGCCAGTGCCCCTACTCCGTGACCGATGAATATACTGTCGGTGATATTATATAACGATGATGCAGTCATCGCTATAACCGAAGGCAGGGCATACTTAAATAATAGGTTACGGATGTTCTCAGTCCCCAGCGCAAGATAGGAAGCCTGCTGCGCAGTATCCTGTCCCGACTTTTCGATATTCACAGGCCGGCAATTAAAATTGTTCCAGAATCTCGATCCTCTTCTTTATCGGCGGATGGGTTGCAAAAAGAGATGTCACTGAAACTGACTTTTTATCGAGTTCGGCTTGTGGATTCTCTATGAACATTTGCGCCACGTCTTTACGCTTTACAGCTTCAATAGTAGGGTCGGCCGATATTTTTCTCAGAGCTGAGGCAAGAGCAAGAGGATTCCTGGTCAGTTCTGCTGATCCGGCATCTGCCATGTACTCACGCTTTCTCGAAAGAGCAAACCTGAAGAGAGTAGCGATCAGATATCCGACTGCGGCGAGCAGAAGAGCTACGAGTATTGCTGCTCCGCCTCCTCCCTTCTTACCTCCCCTGCTGATATTTCCAAATCTGATCGATCTGAAAAGCATCTCGGAGATAAAGGCAAATATGCCGACGAATACGATTGAGATAATCAGAAGCCTGACGTCCCTGTTCCTTATATGTGTAAGTTCATGAGCAATTACAGATTCAAGTTCCCTGTCATCAAGCTTATTAATAATGCCTCGCGATAATGATACTGCATAAGTTTCCGGATTTATCCCGCTGGCGAATGCGTTGAGGGAGTCATCTTCAATTATGTTCACTTTCGGCATGTGCATACCTGCTGAGATGCAAAGGTTCTCAACAAGGTTATACACCCTTTTATTCTCCTTCCGCTCAAGAGGTTTTGACGAAGTTGCCCTGTCAATCATCGTTGTATGGGAGAAATAGGCTATAACGAACCAGAGAATAACTCCAATAGAAACCCAGGGAATCGTTCTCAGGAATCTGCTATTGATTACTGGCAGAATATTGTAAGGTTGTTGTTCTGCTGCAAAATTCTGAGCTTGCCCAAGTGATGTGAAAAAGAAGAATAACCATGTCAAAACAAAAAACACGACAGGGAACAACAGGAGGATCAGTAACGAGTTCGTATTGTTTCTCCTGATCTGGCTCTGTAAACCAAAATACTTCATTTATTCTGTCAGAACTTTATCTGTGGAGGCTGTTCAACAGCGGCACGCTGATCGCCCAGTTCAAACATCGGCTCGCGCTTGAAGTTGAACAGCGTGGCAACAATATTTGAAGGGAACATCTCTGTAGCCACATTAAGCTCCTTGGTAGCTGAGTTGAAAAAACGGCGTGCTGCAGCTATCTTGTTTTCCACATCAGATATCTCGTTCTGCAGGTCAAGGAAGTTCTGGCTGGCTTTCAGATCAGGATATGCTTCCACAGATACTCTGAGTCCATCAAGTGCAGTGGAAAGCCTGGTCTCAGCCTGAATCTTTTCGTTGATTGTCGAGGCTTTCATCGCATTGGCACGGGCTTCGGTAATCTCTGTAAGAACACCACGCTCATGCTGCATATACCCTCTTACTGTTTCAACAAGCTGAGGAATAAGGTCATGCCTCTGTTTTAGCTGAACATCAACATCGGCAAATGCCTGTTCCCTGTTGTTTCTCAGCTTTACAAGCCGGTTGTAAAGAGATATTGCCCATAATACCAGCAATACAATGATTCCAAGAATTACAAATACTATGATCATTTTAATTTAATTTGGTTTGTTATAGAAAAAAAAATAAAGATATTAAATATTGCTATATTTAGCGGCATCGGGTCTGAAAATGAATTAAACAGAATAATATGAACGGGATTATGATGCTGGAGATAATTCTTGGACGCCAGAGCGACAGGAAGTACAGCACTAGAGAAGTTGAAAAGGAAAAGCTTGAAAGGATCATTGAAGCCGGCAGGATGTCTCCCTCAGCCTGTAATGGTCAGCCATGGAGATTCATTGTAGTAACCGATCCCTCAAAACTGAAGGAATTGTCTGTTGCAGCCCATGCAAAACTCCTGAATATGAACAAGTTTGTCGATCAGGCACCTGTAATTATTGTTGTAGTAAGGGAAAAACCGAATATAACCTCAAAAATCGGAGGGACAATCAAGGACAAAGACTATTCCCTTATAGATATAGGTATTGCATCAGAAAACATTTGTCTTCAGGCCCGGGCCGAAGGGCTTGGATCGTGCATGATAGGATGGTTTGATGAAAAAGAAGTAAGACGGATACTTGGCATACCGGCAAAAAAACGCATTGAACTGCTTATTACTATCGGGTATTCGCAAAGTGAACAACGGAAGAAAGTCCGCAAACCGCCTGAGGAAGCGGTGAGCTATAACAGGTACTGATCACTTCAGTTTTTCCAAAGCACTTTTAATCCTCTTAACAGCTTCTATCAGCAGATTATCTGATGTTGCATAAGATATTCTGATGCAATTGGGAGCTCCGAAAGCATTACCTCCCACAACGGCAACCTGTGCCTTATCAAGCAGCCAGAGGGCAAGATCATCAGAGGTTCTGATAGTTTTTTCCCCGTCTGATTTTCCAAGGTAATAGCTGATATCAGGCATTACATAAAAGGCACCCTGTGGTATCCTCACCCTGAAGCCATTCACGTCCTTGAGCAATTTGCAGATAAGATCGCGTCTCCGCTGGAATGCTTCCTTCATTACCTGTCTGGAATTATCCTTTATGCTAATCGCAGCCAGGGCAGCCTTCTGCGCAATCGTGCATACTCCTGATGTTACCTGCCCCTGAAGCTTGTCGCAGGCTTTCACGATCCAGACAGGTGCACCGATATATCCAACCCTCCATCCTGTCATTGCATAGCTCTTTGACACTCCGTTGACAGTGATCACCCTGTCGTAAATAAAATCAAATGAAGCCATGCTTACATGCTCTCCCTTGAAGAGTATATGCTCATATATCTCATCCGAAAGAATATAGAGGCCTTCATGCTTTATAACGATCCTTGCGACAGCCTCCATCTCTTCCCTGGTATAAACCATCCCTGTAGGATTTGACGGAGAATTAAAGATAATGAGCCGGGTTTTGCGCGTTATTACAACTTCCAGCTGTTCGGGCTGAACCTTGAAGTCATTTTCAAGCGTCGCTTCAACAACCACAGGTTTCCCGCCGGCGAGTACTACCTGATCATAATAGCTTACCCAGTAAGGCGCCAAGAGAATAACCTCATCACCGGGATTGACAATTGAAAGTATTACGTTGATTATAGAATGCTTGCCACCGGTAGAGACAATAATCTGCTCAGGTGAATAGTTTAAGCCGTTCTCCTCTTTGAACTTATGTGATATGGCTTCCCTAAGATCTTTATAACCAGGAACAGGCGGATATTTAGAAAAATTCTCATCAATCGCCTTCTTTGCAGCTTCCTTTATATAATCTGGAGTGTTGAAGTCAGGTTCTCCGATGCTAAGGCTTATTATATCAAACCCTTTTTCTTTCAGCTCACGGCTTTTCTGAGCCATTGCAAGTGTCTGCGAAGCTGATAACGATTTGATTCTGTCTGAAAGATGTTCCATGGTTGCTGGTTGCTGGCTAGTGTTAAAAGTACGAAAGAAAAGGTTAAGTTCGTATTTTTGTTGATAAAAACAGGAAAAATGGAATTGTCAGGCGATATTCTTAAGATCACCATACCTGTACTGCTTGTGCTACTCACAGCATGGCTGCTGGAGTTGCTGGTTGCTGGTTGCTGGTTGCTGGTCAGAGAAACAACAAGGAACAAGGAACAAGCAACCAGTAACAAGCAACAGATAACTTTCATAGTAACTCGACACTACGTTTTACAAATGTGCTGAGATCCTCACCTTTAAGCATATTATTGCCAAGTAAAGCCAGGTCAATAATCTGTTTTACCATTTTGTTATCAGATCCCCAGCTTTCTAACATTTCCCTTCTGCTCTTCCCGGTCTCCTCAAGTTCCTTTCTGAGTTTATCAAGGTCATCCTTCTCGAGCTGACTTATTTCATCTTCCTTCTTTTTCTTATGCTCTTTCTCCATAAAATCGATCTCTTCCCGGAGCTTCTTTCGTTCAGTTTCATTTTCTGAAAGCTTATTACCTTTTTCAGCTTTCAGATCGTCATATATTTTTTGTATAAGCTTGTGATTCGTATTTACAACAAGGTTATAGCTGTCAGGAATCTCTCCATAAAAGCTCATGCCTCCTCCCATCTGCGACATATCCTTCATCCTTCTCATAAACTCCGACTGGGTGATGAGCACCGGTGATTCGTTTTCGTCAAGAGTCTCAAGAACAACATTATACATCTCACTGTTCTTTGATTTGACATTAAACACGCTCCGGATATCCTCCTTCTGATCATCTGATAGCTTTGATTCCTTAACTTCTTCCTTCTGAATAAGTTTGTCAATGACATCAGAATCAACCCGTACAAAGCGTGAATCCTTCAGTTTTGTCTCCAGGTGATTGATCAGATGGACATCGAGCTGACCGTCCATGTGGAGGACATCATACCCTTTTGCCCTTGCTTTGTCGATGTATGCGTACTGGTCAGTTTTATTTGTGGAATAGAGATAGATCAGCGTTTTATTCCTGTCAGTCTGCTTTTCCTTTATCAGATTCTCATACTCTTCCAATGTAAAGTGTTTTTCCTCAGTGTTTTTCAGCAGGGCAAATTTTGCAGCCTTTTCATAGAATTTCTCTTCGGTAATCATCCCGTAATTAATGAAAAGCTTAAGACTGTCCCATTTCTTCTCAAATTCCTCCCTGTTCTTCTTAAAGATCTCACTAAGCCTGTCGGCAACTTTTTTGGTTATATGTCCGGATATCTTCTTTACGTTAGAATCGCTCTGAAGATAGCTCCTTGAAACATTCAAAGGTATATCAGGTGAATCAAGGACACCATGCAGAAGGGTGAGGAATTCCGGCACAATACCTTCTACAGAATCTGTTACAAAAACCTGGTTGCAATACAGCTGGATTTTATTTTTCTGGATTTCTATGTTACTCCTGATCTTTGGAAAATAAAGAATCCCAGTGAGTTTGAAGGGGTAATCGACGTTCAGATGGATATTAAAAAGGGGTTCATCGCCGGCTGGGTAGAGTTCCCTGTAGAACTTCTGGTAGTCATCATCCTTCAGGTCAGCCGGTTTGATTGTCCATGCCGGCTTAGTATTGTTTATTATCCTGTCCTTTTCTGTTTCCACGTACTTTCCGTCCTTCCATTCCTTTTCCTTTCCGAATGCTATTTCAACTGGCAGGAATTTGCAGTATTTCTTCAGAAGTCCTTCAATCTTCCCTTCCTCAAGGAATTCCTTTGAATCTTTGTCTATATGAAGTATTACATCTGTACCTCTTCTATCTCTTTCGGCATCTTCAATAGTATAATCGGGACTGCCATCACATATCCACTTTACAGGTTTCGCGCCATCCTGCCAAGACCAGGTAATAACCTCGACCTTATCAGAAACCATAAATGAAGAATAGAAACCCAGTCCGAAATGGCCAATAAGGTTATCAGCCTGGTCCTTATATTTATCAAGGAACTCATTGGCACTTGAAAATGCAATCTGGTTCAGGTATTTATCGAGTTCCTCCTGTGTCATTCCTATACCGTTATCGCTGACTGTAATGGTCTTTTTCTTCCTGTCAGCAGAGACCCTTATTGTCAGATCTCCGGGATCTCCCTTGAAATCTCCTGCTGCAGCGAGAGCTTTCAGCTTCAGCGTGGCATCTACTGAATTTGAAATAAGTTCGCGGAGAAATATTTCATGATCAGAATAAAGGAACTTTTTGATTATGGGGAATATATTCTCAGTTGTCACCCCTATTTTTCCGGTTTGCATACTAAGTGGTTTTAAAATTAGACATGAATTATACGCCTTTGAATGTCAAAAGGTATGCCAATGAGAATTACTGACAAATAGTCACACTTCGCTCCGCTCACTGCAGGCCCTGAAGGAGATTGAAGGGGTTAGGTATAATCAGAAGTACTCCGGAAACCTGAACCAGGCGATAATGAGCAGAATAACAGCAAGAATGATTGTTGTCAGGAGAAAATAGAGTGAAATATTGCGCTTCTTTCGGAATATAATGATATTGTATTCACTGAACAGTTTCTTTACAGTATTGTGAATGCGCAGGATTGAGTTCGCATTTCTCGGCACATAGGCATCGATGTTGAATCTGATACTCTTTTTAAGGTCATCCATTTTATCGGGAGGGACCAGGAGTATAATACCGGTTCCGGGATCGGTGCTTTTAATCTCCTGGGTCAGAGCATCTATGGATCCAAACTGTTCTCTCGCATCGGGAACGCCAATTATTGCAACCTTGCATGACCGCTTTTCCTTTTCGTCGCGAAAATAGGCCACCATATCCTGCCTGGCATGGAATGAAACAACATGATACCTTGATGTATCTGAAAATCTTTTCTTTACATCATCTGTAAAATTGCGGTGATCGTCATAGCAAACCAGATATATCATCCTTGTCCTGGCCATTGGTCATAATTGAATCAAATATACTTATTTCCCTGCTTTAAAATCATAGTTAAGCTCGAAGTTCCATGATCCTTTTTTTAAAACGTAAGCGTCAAAAGAGAATTCTGTGCCATAATATTCAGGATTATATTTCTGACCTGATGAGATAGGTGCAAGATGGTCAAACACAATGGTTTTTTTATCCTTGAATCTCAGTGTCATTATGCCATCTGCGTAATATTCAAATACTTCCCTGAGTATAGTACTTCCGTCTTTATGGAAGCAGTCTTTCCCCAGGATAAGGCTTCCTTCTTCTGAGAAACCAATAATATCAATGATCTTCCTCGATATCTGCAGGCTGCCGAAATCAAGCCCCAGTACAGCGTAATAAGTGACTCTTCCTTTCCTGAAAGGCTGAATCGCATAGTAGAGAGCGCCATACCAGTTTCCGGCTGAATAGGTTATATCGGTACGGGGTGCATCATCGCTGTTTTCTCCTGTGAGTTTCAATATTTCATTTGCTTCACCCTTATCCCGCTTTCTTACTAAATAGCAATAGTATTTATTTGAACCGTCAGTCATTATCAGGTTCCAGGTGATAATCTTCAACTTCGAATCTGGTGAAAGTATCTGTCCGAGGTACCGGAGGTTTTCAAATCTGTGCTTAAAAATTACTTCCGATGCAGTATATTTTTCGATGAGAAGAATTATTGAATCGTTAATTCTCATGCGGACTTCATCGTTTCTTGTGCTGAGTATTTCCGAAAACAGGTCTTTCAAAGCCTCTTCCATTCCCGGATCCTGCCCTTGTGTTGTGATTGGTATAAGAGCAAGTAAAAAGAGCGTACTTACATTGAAAATAAAGTGTTTCATCCGTTCTCGCTGTTATTCGCAGCCTCATCTAGAAGCGATATTACCTGCCTGCATGCATCCAGTATCTCTTGTTTGCCTATTATCAGCGGAGGAGCTATACGGAAAGCATCATCGCAGAACAGGAAATAATCAAGAATTACACCATGAGCCGGTGCATGTTTTATCACATATCTGACATAACGGGAATCCCGGAGCTGTATTGCAAGAAGCAATCCTTCACCACGGATTTCATTAATAAGGGGATGTTTCAGCTCTTTCCTGAAAAGGTCGGATTTATCTTTACACTTCGCTGCAAGTTCCTCTTTAATGATCACCTTCAGTGAGGCTAATCCTGCGGCGCAGCATACAGGGTGTCCTCCAAAAGTGGTAATGTGTCCCAGTGGCGGGTTGGAAACAAGTGACGACATAATTTCTCGTGATGAAACAAAAGCGCCGAGAGGCATTCCTCCGCCCAGGGCTTTAGCGAGAATAAGAACATCAGGGACAACGTTAAAGCGGTTTATTGCGAAAGTATGGCCGAGCCTTCCGAAACCCGTCTGCACTTCATCGAATATCAGGAGTGCTCCATTCCCGGAACATCTTTTCCGTATCTCTTCAAGAAATCCTTCATGAGGATAGATTACGCCTGCTTCAGCCTGAACCGGCTCAACAATAACAGCTGCAGTATATTTATCAATAACATCAAGTGAAGAAAAATCATTGAATATTGCCTGTATGGTATCTGGCAATAATGGTCTGAAAGCGTTCCTGAATCTTTCACTTCCCTGCACACTTAATGCACCATGCGTGCTTCCATGGTACGAGTTCCTGAAATAGATGATCCTGCTTTTGCGTGTATATCTTTTTGCCAGCTTTAATGCACCTTCAACAGCCTCACTTCCTGAATTTACAAAATAGCAACTTTCAAGTGTGGGAGGCAGAAGTGATGTGAGCAATTCGGCATATCTTACCTGGGGGCTCTGGATCATTTCACCGTAGACCATCAGATGAAGGTAAGAATCAACCTGGTGCTTTATTGCAGCAGTAACTTCAGGGTGCCTGTGTCCGGTATTGCTGACTGAGACGCCTGATATAAGGTCAAGATATTTCTTTCCGTCCGGTCCGTACATGAAAACTCCTTCGGCTTTTTCAATTTCAAGCATCAGAGGTTCATCTGTGGTCTGACCGAGATGAAGAAGAAAGAGTTGACGGTTTGTCAGCATGAGCGAAGAAGGTATTATCTGGCCATCACATTTATATCATCCAGGAGGGTATCTCTGAAAGATTTGCCCACCGGAATGATTTTTACTGTATCTCCAACTATCAGGTCAAGTGAGTTTTCCTTGATTGTCTGGATCATACTCTTATTAATGATGTATGACCTGTGTACCCTTATAAAGATTCCGGAGGGAAGGTGGCTTTCAATAGCCTTCATTGTGAAGTGAATGGTAAACTTGTCATCATTGGTTGTTAGTGTGACATAATTTTCGAGGGCCTCAATATATATTATATCCTTCAGTTTCAGTTTTACCAGGGAAGATCCTTTCTTTATAAATATCTCTTCTTCGCCTGTGTTTGGTGCTTCCTTTCGTGAGAAATACCTTATAGTTTTATCAATTGCCTTACAGAAGCGGCCATATGTTACTGGTTTGAGCAGGTAGTCGACAACATTAAAATCGAAAGCCCTGACTGCATATTCTTCAGCAGCTGATACTATTATTATATTGGGGGGATGTTCAAGGCTTCCGATGAAGTCGAAGCCGTCCATTTCCGGCATCTGAATGTCGAGGATAATAAGATCGATGTCCTGGCGCTGGGTTAAGATGTTTCTTGCAGTAACGGAATCATTATAAGTACCGGTAAGGTTAAGTGATGATGATTTATTTACATAACCTTCCAGTATTTTACAACTCATCCTGTCGTCGTCGACAATAATGCAATTCATCAGTTACAGTTTAGGGCGGATATCCAAAATCAAAAATAATAAAAAAACTCTCACAAATTTTAACATGCTGATTTTGTTTAAAATAAAAAAGGGGTGAGCTAACACCCCTAAGCAATCTCTTCTATTAAAGATTAAAGACCTTTGTCAAGTGCAGGAGCTGCTTTGAATTTAACGACTTTCTTAGCCGGAACATTGAGTTTAGCGCCGGTACGCGGGTTGCGGACTACTCTTGCGCTTCTCTTGGTTACTTTGAAAGTACCGAGACCAGGGAGCTGAAGCCTCTGGCCTTTTTTCATAGCTTTTCCAACTGCAGTAACGAATGAATTAAGAGCAGTTCCAGCGTCTTTAACTGTAAGGCTTGCATCTTTTGCAATAGCAGCAACTAAATCTTTCTTTGTCATGTTAATAAAAATTAAAGGTTAGACCATTTCAATTATTAGATACAAAATTATTTCATTTTAGTACATATGCAAATTTATTTTGTCGTTTTTCCACAAATAGTGCGGTTTTTAGGTTAAAAGACTCATTTTTCTGGACGAAAGTCAAAAAGTGGTTCAATTCCGGAGTTCCGCATTAGTTGGAAGTTTGAGCGGTTTCCAGCATCGAATTTTGTTTACATCATGTTAATAATTACCATATATCTCTGATATTCTGATATATATATATAAAATAAAGGATTGGATTCTGTAAAAATCAAAAATGCATTATATTTGCGGCGTTCTTTTATGGAGAAATGGCAGAGTGGTCGAATGCGGCGGTCTTGAAAACCGTTGTTCGCCTATCGGTGAACCGGGGGTTCGAATCCCTCTTTCTCCGCCAAAGGGCATCAGTTAAGTCCCGCAGCATCAGCTGCGGGATTTTTGTTTTATGAAAAGCCCGAGCCAGGCTTGCCTGAGCGAGGGATTTGAATAAAACAAAAACTCCGCTCCGCGGAGACTTAACTGATGCCTTTGAAGCTACCCTGTGAGTGATCACCGACGAACGAAGAGAGGAGGTAATCCCATTTGATGCAACTCCTCCGGAGTTGTAAAAAACATCTTCTTTTTCTCTTCCAATCATTGATGGAACCGCTCCGCGGTAACCTGATTGTATAGTGTTTACCAGAGCGGAAGCTCGAAATAAAACAAAAAGTCCGCACCTGGCGGACTTTTTGTTAACAGACATTTATCATTCTCAGTCTTTGATACATCTTACTGACAGACCACTTCTCTCCATCGTCATCAGCAGCATAAATTCACCAGATATAGAGTATATACTTGCAGACGTAGGGTCTGTCGATATCCTTGTTGAAGTCCAGAAATTACCAGAGTCTCAGATACCATTGAACGGGCCCATGAATCCACGCATACCTCCCGGGAGAGCTGTAAAACCGACCTCATTCGTTGCATCTAAGTTCGGAGGGAGCCAGTGGGTTGTGCCCGTCTCTTTCAGCTTTGATCCGGCTCCAAAGCTCCCGCCAAGAAACGTCATCAAGGTTGTATAGTCTGCATCTGTTGGAACATGCCAGCCGGTCGGACAGAGTAAGCCCGTATTGACAGTAGTCCAGTTATAGAGGATTCCATAATCAGCAAATGTTACAGCGTTATTATTATACCAGACATAGGCCGGAGATAAAGTATTTACCCAGGTCGCACTGTCTGGAATGTTGGAAATAGGAGTTCCGTCATTCAGGTGTGTGGTCTTCAGGTTTTCGGTCAGCCAGGTCTGGGTGCCGATTGTAACTGAATTGTAAATATTTCCATCATAATCGGTTATTAGCACCGGGGTGTTAAATGTTACCTGCGGCCCGTAACCTGTTCCCTTTGCATTTGTTGCATAGGCCCTTACATAATAAGTGGTACTCTGGACAAGTCCTGTAATCAGGCTCGTATACTGACCAGAGGCTGTACCATCTGTTGTTTTTGTCAGAAGGGCGACAGTCGGGTTCGCAGATGTGCTCCAGACAACACCACTGACTATTATTGCCGCACCACCGTTGCTTATAATATCACAGGTTATCATTGCAGATGAGACTGTAATATTAAAAGGTTCAAGTGTTTGGAGTTCAGGAACAAGAGATGTAACAGTCCCTGTATATCCTATATTACCGGAAACATTCAGGTTATTCTGAACATTTAGGACTCCTCCTATCCCTACAGTATCGGTATTTGCGGTCATAAGAAGAGTCTGTGACTGGTCAAGATTTATTCCTACTATGTTGAATGTTGAGGAATTACCTGATCCGTACTCCCTAACATAAAACCTTGTGCTGTCGGGATTGATGAACAGGAAATTTGTCTCATTTCCTTTTGTTGTTCCGAACCCTCCGACAGCAAATCCACCTTTAGGCGCTTTAGTTGATGCATTGTTTATGTAGACCCGTGTACTGTCGCGTGTCACACGAAGATACTCCTCAGCTCCAGTTTTAGAAGTGCCATATCCTCCAACTGCAAATCCGCCCTTAGGCCCTTTGCCTGTACTGGTATCAATATATGCTCTTATACTGTCGGCGCCGACAAAGAGAAGATCCTGGATGTCTCCTTTTATTGTTCCGAAGCCTCCCACTGCAAATCCGCCCTTGGCTCCTTTTGCCGGTGCAGCGTTTACATAGGCACGGATGCTGTCCGGATCAATATACAGATAATTCTGCGAAGGCGCCTTGGAGGTACCGAAGCCTCCCACTGCAAAGCCTCCTTTGGGACTTTTTGCTCCATCGTCAACGTATATCCTGACCCCTTCGTTGTAAACTGCGAAGACAGTCTGTCCGTCTTTATTCACAACCCTGAAAAGGGCAGAATCGTAAGAAGCTTCTGTACCTTTTATCGATACTTTAGCCGACATTGCTGCAAGCTTGTCGCTGTTCTTCTTAACCTGGGTATCGAGCTTGTCATCGGCATCCTTAAGGCTCGTCACTGCAGAAATATAATTTGCTGCAGTGTTTGCAGTGTATGTCCCGTCAGCATTTAGTCCGCTGCCTGTTTCAATAGCATTTACTTCAGTCTCTAATCCTGTAATATCTGCAGCTCCTCCGGATGATAATGCATAGGGCACCGACCACAGCTCGGAAGTACCCATATACTTCCAGCTGCCCTGGTAATTGACCTGGATTTTCAGGTATAATGGTGATGTGCTCCAGTTTACATTGCTGAATGCTGCTGCTGAACCGGTCTGCTTTGTGCCGGTGCCGACAACAACATTGAAAACTCCGTTGGCATTCGTTTTAACAGATGAGTGGAGCTCTTCCCATAAAATAACAGGTGCTGTTGTATCTGAAAGGATCCCTGCCTTTACATCAATTGTCATGTTGGCTACCGGGAGTCCGGAACTGTTATATAATACTGCCTGGTAATTTATGCCCTGCGGAACCTGGGACTGAGCAATCAGGCAGGCAGTCATTAGAACAGGTAAAATGAGTAGTTTCTTCATAGAATATTTTTAAGGTTTATATGATTTTTAATCTTTTATACAACGTATCGAAGCGCCATACTTTTCCGATGAGGTACTAACTGTCATTGCAGCGCTGTCGTAAGTTGCATTAAAACCTGTCGGATCAGTTGCTGTCTTCGTTGAAGTCCACCAGGCACCATTTGTTTGGATACCACCGAATACACCAAGGTCGGTACGAACTCCTCCCGGAAGAAGGGCGTATCCAGTGTCAACTGATGCTCCGGTATTAGGCGGCAACCAGTGTGCTGTCCCGGCTTCCTTGTAAGATCCACCGGCAACCAGAGGTCCTCCTCCGAAGTTAATCGCGATATTTGCTTCTGCTTCTGTAGGAACATGCCACCCGACAGGACATAGCATTCCTGTATTGACAGTCATCCAGTTATAAAGAATTCCGTAATCCACATAGGTCACCGCGTCATTGTTATACCACACATATCCCGGTGTTGAGAGGTTCACCCATGTAGCACTGTCAGGCACATTCGCTATCAGGGTTCCGTCGTTCAGGTGAGTTGTCTTCAGATTGGTAGTCAGCCATACCTGAGTTCCTACCACTGTACCGAGATAGAAATTCCCGTCATAGTCAAGAACATATCCGTAAGTTGTGATCTCCCATTCACTTCCATAGCCAGTTCCGACAGAATTAGTGGCATAAGCCCTGACATAATAAGTTGTGTATTCTGTCAGATTGAGAATATTAGCAATAAACATCCCTGTTTTGGTTGTTCCGATGGTTTTGGTGGGCAGACCGACTGTCGGATTCGGGGATGTGCTCCATACTACTCCGCTCACGGTCACAGAGTCATCTCCCTGACCCATTATGTAGACTTCCACCATCGCAGACGAGTCTGTTATGTTAAAGATATTATAGGTTTCGACATCAGGAACAACCTTGTTAACACTTCCTGTATAACCGATGTTTCCGGTCACATTCAGGTTATTCTGTACATTAAGAACTCCCCCTATTCCAACTGTGCTATTATTTGCTGTCATCAGGAGCGTCTGAGTCTCGTCAAGGTTTATTCCTACTATATTGAATGTGGAAGAACTCCCCGGTCCGTATTCTCTTACGTAAAATCTTGTGCTGTCGGGATTGATGAACAGGAAGTTCGTCTCATCACCTTTTGTTGTTCCGAACCCTCCTACAGCAAATCCGCCTTTCGGCGCTTTTGCTGATGTATTGTTTATGTAAACCCTTGTACTGTCGCGTGTAACACGAAGATACTCCTCATCTCCAGTTTTAGAAGTGCCATATCCTCCAACTGCAAATCCTCCTTTAGGCCCCTTACCAGTGCTCGTGCCAATATATGCCCTGATACTGTCGGCTCCGACAAAGAGAAGATCCTGGATGTCTCCTTTTGTTGTCCCGAAACTTCCCACTGCAAATCCTCCTTTGGGTCCCTTTGCAGAAGATGTGTTGACATAAGCCCTTATACTGTCAGGATCGATATACAGGTAATTCTGCGATGGAGCCTTTGATGTTCCGAAGCCTCCTACTGCAAAGCCGCCTTTCGGACCTTTTGCACCATCATCTACATATATTCTTACACCTTCATTATATATAGCAAAAACAACCTGGTCCTTATCATTGATAACCCTGAACAGGGCTGAGTCAGGAGAGGTCTCAGTCCCTTTCACCAGAATCTTTTCTGATAGTTCAGAGAGTCTGTCTGCATTCTTATTAACCTGCGTATCAAGCTTGTTATCAGCATCTCTCAGATCTGTAGCTGAGAAGATATAGCTGGCAGACACATTGTCAAGATAGGTCCCGTCTGCATTCAGTCCGCTTGCTGCTTCAATGGCATTCACTTCAGTTTGTATCCCTGAAATGTCAGAATCGTTTCCTGATGACAAAGCATAGGGTACCGACCAGAGCTTTGATGTACTGATGTTTTTCCATTCATTCTGGTAGTTAACCTGTATCCTCAGGTATAAGGGTGAAGCGCTCCAGCTAACACTGCTGAATGATGATGCCGTTCCTGATTCCTTTATTCCGGTACCTATAATAATACTGAAAACCCCGCTGGTGGTGGTTTTGATCCCTGAATGCAGTTCTTCCCACACTACAACCGGAGTCAGTGTATCTGAAAGAATAGCGGCTTTTACACTTATAGTCGCTCTGGGAACCGGCAGACCTGAATTGTTGTATAAAACAGCCTGATAGCTGAAACCCTGGGGCGTCTGGGCAACAGATATTAAATAAAACGCTGAAAACAAAGAGAGTAGAATCTTCTTTTTCATTTCCTGGAATAATCTCTTAATTCAGGCTCAAATTTTGAGTAAATCTATAAAACAAAATCCACTTTTAAGAATTCTGAACGATCATAAAAATTAAGGCTGTTTATAATCAGGACTATTAATCCTGTACACATCGGATCGACATTCCGTTTGACTCTTCGTAAGTTGTTGAGTTTATGTATCCGCTGTTAAAGCTTATAACCGTGACTTCAATTCCTTCCACAGAAGTGGCGCTCCACCATATTGAAGAATTGCCAAGCTCATTAAATGCTCCGGCATATGTTTCACGAAAACCTGCAGGCAGTGCATTAAAGCCGCTTGAATTGTTTGAAGCAGGGTTGTTTCCGACATTTTCTGCAGCTGTTGCGTCGGCATTCCAGCCCAACACGGATGCCATTGATTTTGCAATATCATTTCCGCTTCCTCCGAATCCATAGCCATTTGTCTCAAGGTACGTCTGCAATTCGTACCACTCTGCAGATGTCGGTAAGTGATAACCAGCAGGGCAGACATTA
>Ga0172363_10000657_pt1 | contig 26816 bp, 28 predicted proteins | sample LakKivs2_kivu2a2_FD_114541 | JGI IMG/M metagenome (GOLD analysis project Ga0172363, IMG submission 114541) | Sediment microbial communities from Lake Kivu, Rwanda - Sediment s2_kivu2a2 | ecosystem: Environmental > Aquatic > Freshwater > Lake > Sediment | place: Rwanda: Western Province, Lake... | reverse complement strand
TGGGCACAGTTTATCGCTATGAAAAAAAAGGTGTACTTCTAGGACTCCTACGTGTACGCGGTTTTACTCAAGATGATGCCCATATTTTTTGCTCATTCGACCAATTAGAAGAACAAATTTTAGAAGTCTATAATTTGGCTCTCAAAATGCTTAAAGTTTTTGGCTTTAAAAAATTTGAAGTTGAACTGGCGCTAAAAGATTTGGAAAATAAAAAAGGATATATTGGTTCAGAAGAAGCTTGGCAAAAAGCAGAAACTGCTTTACGCAATGTTCTGGCCAAGAAAAAAATTAAATTCAAAGTTGGGTTAGGCGAGGCTAAATTTTATGGTCCTTCAATCGACATTAAACTTTTAGATAATTTGGGCAGATCTTGGCAAGGCCCAACCATTCAAGTTGATTTTAATTTTCCAGAAAAATTTGATCTTTATTTTATCTCAAAAGATGGCCAAAAAGAACGACCAGTAATGATCCACCGTACAGTTTTGGGAGCAATGGAAAGATTTATGGCCAATTTAGTGGAACAATATGCTGGAGCATTTCCTGTTTGGCTTTCGCCCATTCAAATAGCTATTATTCCCGTAACGGAAAAATTTTCCAAATTAGCTCAAAAACTAGATGATGAATTTAAAGATTTTCGAGTCAAAATTTTCGATTCCAATAATACAGTAGGCAAAAGAATTGCTGAATCAGAAAAACAGAAAATTCCTTATGTCATTGTTGTTGGTGAAAAGGAAAAATCAATTTTGATTTCTAAAACTGCTAAATTATCAGTGAGAATAAGGGAGAAAGGTATCCAAAAATTAGGTCTTAAAAAATTTAAAGAAAACCTGATAAAAAATATCGAGACAAAAAGTCTGACGTTATAATTGATTGTGCTACTAGAAGCTTAGACTTATCTTAAATTGACAGTTTTTTATTTTTTATTTAGATTTAGATTAAGAAAAAACAAAGGAGGTGAGACCTTTGACAACCGAAACACCTAGACAAGTAAGAGTAACAGTAATTCGATTAGCAATAAACGGCAAACCATGGATCCAAAGAGAAAATTTTTTTTCTGTCGATGAAGAAGGCGCCAAAAAGGCAATCAGAATGATTGACCGCCCTTCATATGTTCCTCTCTATCCTCGCTATGCCAGAAAAGGAGGGAAGGACACCAATCGAATTGACGATAGAACAGGATGTGAAATGCAGATCAAAATCGAAGGTCCTGGAGCTGATGATTTCAAGAGAATGTTAGAACAATACCTAACTGATTCCTGTCTGATTGTACGATGGGATCTCCATATTGAATCCCCGCCCGTCTGACATTGACGGGCTTGCCCGCCGAAATCTTGATGAAGGCGGGCTCTTGTTTTAGACTAAAATAAATTTTATGAATAAAAAATTTTATCTTTTTGTCTTAGGTTGCCAGATGAATGAAAATGATGCTGAACGGCTGCGTAGACTTTTAGTTGACTCTGGTTTAAAAGAAGTTCGCCAAGAAAAACAAGCTGATATTATCATTGCAGTTTTATGTTCGGTGAAACAGCCGGCAATTGATCGAATTTGGGGCAAACTGAAAATTTGGAAGAACCTAAATCCGCCAGCTGGCGGACCTAAAATTTTATTGACTGGCTGTATTACCAAAACTGATGAGAAAAAATTCGCTGATCGAGTTGACTTAATTTTTAATATCTTAGACACAAAGAAACTTTTAAATTTTTTAGCTAAAGAAAAGATAATCCAGAAAAATTTTGCCAAAATTAAGTTAGATTTTTTCGAAATCAAACCTCTCCGTTCCAAAATTGATCGGGCTTATATTGCTTTGGGTACGGGCTGCGACAATTTCTGCACTTATTGTGTGGTGCCTTATACTCGCGGCAGAGAATTTTCTAGATCATTTGAAGAAATTGAGAAAGAATTCACTGAAGCAATCAAGTCAGGTGTGAAAACCATTACTTTAATCGCCCAAAATGTAAATAATTTCAAGTTGGATAAAAGAAACCGAGAATTCTTAATGAAGAAATACCTTGAAGATTTACGAACCCCCACACCATCCTGCTCCGCAGATATGGTGAGGGGCGAGAAGCATTATAAAAAGGAATCGGATTTTGTTTTGCTTCTTCGTTTTTTAAACGATCGAGCAGGGGATTTATCCGCCAGCTGGCGGATTGAATTTTTAACTTCTCATCCTAAAAATATGGGTCTTGATTTGATCAAAGCTATTGCCAAATTAGACAAAGTTTCTAAATGGATTCATCTGCCAGTCCAATCAGGGGATACTAAAATTTTAAAAAAAATGAACCGATATTATACAAGATCCCAATATATCAATTTAGTTAAAAAAATAAGAAAATATATTCCCAATGTATTTTTAACCACTGACATCATTGTTGGTTTTCCTAATGAGTCAAAAAAACAATTTGAAAACACAGTTTCCTTAGTCAAAATTTGTCAATTTGACCAAGCTTTTATTTCCCGCTTCAGCCCAAGGCCAGACACCGCGGCATATAAGCTTAAAGATAATGTTCCGAATGAAGAAAAAAAACGAAGATTTAGAATTTTAGATAATCTGATCAATAAAAAACGCAATCCCAAAAATAATCCCTGGGAAATTGCAGAATCAGCTAATTAATGAAAATCTAGATTTTTGCTTTTAAACATGCTATCTTAAAACAAAATTTTTATGCCTAAAAAAGTTAAAAACGTCATTCAAATCGGAAATCCGATTTTGCGGCAAAAAGCAAAGTCAGTATTTAAAATTGGACCAAAAGAAAAAGCAATAACTTTAAAAATGCGGCAGATTTTGAAGGAAACTCAAGGCATTGGTTTAGCTGCCCCCCAAATTGGTAAAAGCTTAAAAATTATTTTAGTTGGCACAGAAAACAAAAAAGATCAAAAAGAATTAGGACTGAAATTTTATGTTTTAATTAATCCTAAAATCATTTCTAAATCCAAAGAGACAGAACCATTAGAAGAAGGCTGTCTTTCTTTCCAAAAACCAGAAATAAGAGGTCTTGTCGAAAGATCGATAAAAACTGAAGTTAAAGCTTTGGATGAAAACGGTAAAAAAATTACGCTCAAAACTAAAAATATGTTGGCTCGTTCAATCTTACATGAGATTGATCACTTAAATGGCATTCTTTTTACAGATCGAGCTATACCTAGATCAATCCATGAAGTTAAACCAAGCGAAAAAGCCAAAAGAAAAAAGATTATGGAATCTGTCAAATTTTATTTTCTTTCTTCTTCTCAATTTGGGGCAGAAGTATTAAAAAATTTAAAACCTGATCTTTTAAAAAAAATTACGCTCATAACTTTTAAAGATAGGCCTGCTGGCAGAGGATTGGAGCTAAAAGCTAATCCAGCCAAAATCGAAGCCCAAAAACTTAATCTAAAAATTAAAGAAATTGAAGGAAAAAATGATGCTATAAAATTACTGGCAAAAACTAACTATGATTTGGCGATTGTGGCTGGTATTGCTTTAATTCTTCCTCCCGAAACGTTGGTTTGTCCAAAAAATAAATTAAAAAATATTGGTTTGCACCCTTCGCTCTTACCCGATTTGCGCGGATCCTCACCGATTCAAACCGCGATCTTAAAAGGAAAAAATGAAACTGGAATTTCACTTTTTCAACTAGAGAAAAAAATTGATGCCGGCAAAATTATTATCCAAAGAAAATTGCCAATCAAGAATATTGATACAGCTAAAGTTTTAGAAGAAAAATTAGCCAGGCTTGGGGCAGAAGTTTTGAATTTAAATATAAAATTTTATTTGCAAAAACGACTCTTAGCCCAACCGCAAAAAGGAAAAGTAACCGAGACTCATCTTTTCAAAAAAGAAGAAGGGAATATGACTAAAAATTCAGCCAAAGAAATCTGGCAAAAATTTAAAGCGTTTTGCACCTGGCCTGGTGTTTATTTCAAAATCAATGGCAAAATTATTAAAATTACTGATTTAGAACTCAAGGAAGGAAAAATCTCGATCAAAAAGGTGATTCCTGAAGGGAAAAAAGAGATGACCTTTAAACAATTCTTAACTGGTTATGAACTGCCTCTTGATTTAAAAAACAAGATTGTATATCCTAGTTGAGTCGAGAAATTAAAAATTAGAATAATTAGAAATTTAACTATATGTTGAAGATAAGATTAAGAAGAATTGGCAAAAATAATCGACCCTATTTTGCTGTAGTTGTAGCAGATCACAAAAAAGCAGTTAAGGGTAAATTCATTGAAAAACTTGGTTCATATGATCCTATTAAAAAAAGCCTTTCTGTTAATGCCGAGAAGATAGAAGAATGGAGGAAAAAAGGCGCTCAATTGTCTGATACAGTTCATAATTTGTTGGTCAAAAATAAAATTTTAAAAGCCAAGCCAATCAAAAAAACCGTGAAACCAAAACAGAAAATCAAAGAGACTGAAAAAGAACCAAAAAATCAGCCCAAGGCTGACCAGCCTTTGGCTGGAGAAATCGAAAAATCTCAGCCAAAGATTGATCGTCCTCTGGACGAAACTAAAAAATCTATTGAATCCCAAGAATCCAAAAAATCGATTAAAGTCACTAAACCTATTAAAGAAAATAAACAAAAATCTGAATCCCCAGATAAAAAATAAATTTTTGTTCTAAAATCTTCTCAATTGACTTTTAACAGATTTATTTTTATGATTATTTTAGCGGCGTTCACGCCGCTACCAAAAAAACTTGCCCAAAGGGATACTTCGCCCTTAAGGGCGAAGTAGTTTATTTTATGAAAAATCAGTTGCAAATTTCAGAAAAAAGTATTTTATGGTTTTTCGGTACACTTTTAGCTTTGTTTTTGCTTTGGTATATTCGCGATATTGTTTTTCTCTTTTTTATTGTTTTGCTTTTATTTGCCGCTTTTAACCCTATTGTTAAGTGGCTAGAAAAAATTCACATCCCCCGAATTCTTTCAGCTCTTTCCATTTATATTGTTTTTTTATTTTTATTGGCTCTAGCTATTTATCTTTTTGTTCCACCCTTAGTTCATCAATTACAATCATTAGCTGATTATTTACCTAATTATTTTTCTCAGGCTAAGGAATTGATGCTTAAAACTCAAAACACTGGTTTTTTGAATAAGGGTCTACAAGATTCGTTAAATAATTTAGCTCAATCTTTATCTAAAATTGGCCAAAGTGCTTGGACTGGAGTGGTAACAATTTTTGGCGGTCTAGTTTCATTTTTAGTGATCTTAGTCGCTAGCTTCTATCTATTACTTTACAAAACAGATTTCTATGAAAAAATTAGAGCTTTAATTCCTAGGAATCGCAGATATATGATTGATCGCATTGCTAAAAGATCAGTCGATAAATTAGGTGCTTGGACCCTAGGAGAAATTGTTCTTTGTTTGGTAATCGGTATTTTATATTTCATAGTTTTGTCAATTTTGGGAATTAAATTTGCTTTGCTTTTGGCTATCTTGGGTGGAATTTTAGAAATCATTCCCACAGTTGGTCCAATTATTTCTGTGGTACCGGCTGTAGCTATTGCTTTCCTAGCATCTCCTTGGAAAGCCCTAACAGTGATTATCGCTTATGTTCTCATTCAACAATTAGAAGGTCATATTTTAGTTCCTTTAATTATGAAAAAAGCTGTCAGTCTGAACCCAGTTTTCACTATTTTTGCTTTACTGATTGGTGCAAAATTGGGTGGTATTTTAGGCGCCATTATTGCTGTGCCCATGCTAGCAGTTATATTTGTAATTTTAGAAGAATTGGTTCTAGCTTATGACAACGCTCGCGCGCAATAAAAAGGCTCGTTTCGATTTTGAAATTATTAAGCGCTACATTGCTGGTATTACTCTTTTGGGTTCTGAGGTTAAAGCAATTAGAGAAGGAAAAATGAATTTAGTTGATGCTTATTGTTTGTTAAAAAAAGGACAACTATTTTTAGTCAATGCCCATATTGGTCAATATTCAAAATCTAGCCAGAAAATTGATCCTTATCGAGAACGACAATTGCTTCTTGAGAAAAAAGAATTAGAAACTATTAACCGAGAACTTTCTCAGAAAAAATTAGTCTTGATTCCCATCAAAATTTTTAGCTCAAAAGGTTGGCTAAAATTAGAAATTGGTTTAGCCCGAAAGAAAAAGAAGGGAGAGAAAAGACAAACGTTGAGGCAAAAAGCAATTGAAAGAGAAATGCAGCAAGAATTAAAACACTATCGTTAAAATTCTAAATTCGAAGCACTAAGAATGAAGCGATAGTGAATTTCTCAAATCCAAAAGTTTCACACATTGGAACATTTAAATTTAGATATTGTTTCGAATTTCGATATTCGGATTTCGGATTTAATTTTTATGTTAAAATTAATTCACAATTGAATATGGTAATTAAAAATTTAAATGGAATTTGTTATTTGTGATTTAAACATAAATATGAAAAAGAGAGAATTAATTAAACAGATTGCCAAAGAGGAAAAAATTTCTGAAAGAAAATCAGCAAGGCTCCTAGAAGCAGTTTTTGACATTATGACCAAGACTTTAATGAAGGAAGAAAAAGTTAAAGTTTCTGGATTTGGCACTTTTTTAACCGTAAAGAGAAAAGGAAGGCTTATCCGTGATCCCCAGACTCACAAAATTATTAAAATTTCTGATTACTATATCCCGCATTTTAGAGCTGGCGAGCCGCTAAAAGCAAAAGTGCGTGAAGCAATGAGCCTCAAAAAGATAGACAGGTAAACAGGGTTCCAGATCTACAGGTGAAGAATTATTTTTTCTTTTTAGAAGATGACAAAATAGAATTAAAAATTAAGTTAAATTCTCTAGCCTCATTGCCTAAAAGTTGAATCTTTTCTTTTTCTAAATTGGAGATACTTTTCGCTCCTAATAAAACCAAGCGAAGCCAGAAACGAGTTTCTCTAGATTCTTTTCTGCAAATGGCAATTTTATGTTCAAAATCTTTTTTTGTCTCTGCTTCGCAAACCTCACCATAATTTGCGCCTAAACTAGAACTAGATTTAATGACTTGAGTAAATATTGACGCAAGAATAAGATTAGATTTTTTTGATGACAAAGAATGAACTAGCTCTATAATTTCTAAAGCAAATTTTAAAAGTCTATCTTCTAATTCTTTAATTTTTTTATTTCTATCTTTCATAAAATCACTCTGTAGACCTGTTCCCCTGAATATCTGTTAATCTATACTTATGATTTCTCTAATTTGTTTGAATTTATAAGGATCTTTAGAAAAATCTATTATTAGGGCGTTAAATTCGGCTTTGCCATCTTCTGGAATTTCATGTTTAAAAGGCATGCCAGTTAAATAACTCTTGATCACTTCATCTTTATCAATTCCTAAAACCGAGGGAGTAGCACCAACCATGCCTAAATCCGTGATATAAAAAGTGCCTTGGCCTAGAATTTGAGCATCAGCGGTCATAATATGGCGATGGGTGCCAAAGACTGCTGAAACTTTTCCATCAACATATAAACCAAAAGCTCGGGCCTCGCTCGATGCCTCAGAATGAAAATCTACAATTGCCAGATCGAATTTTCCTTTATATTCTTCTAGAATTTCATCAAATTTTTTAAATGGATCATCTAAAGATTCTTTCATAAAAACTCGACCTAAAAGATTAATCACTAAAACTTTCTTTGTGCCTACTTCGATCAATTTTACTCCCTCACCTAATTTAGTAGGGAAATTTGCTGGCCGCAGGACTGGATATTTCGACAGCACTAACTCATAATCTTTTTTTGCCCAAATATGATTACCGCTAGTTAAAATATCAATCTGTGAATCCAAAGCCTCCTTGATTGTGGCTTCGGTTATGCCTTTGCCATGAGCAATATTTTCACAATTAGCAATTACTAAATCAATTTTTTCTTTTTTAACTATTTCCGGTACAATTTTTGCAATGGTTTTGCGACCAATTTTTCCGACAATATCTCCAATAAATAAAGCTTTCATCCCAGTATATCATCTCCCTTGTTTGATTTTTTCATGTTTGTATTTAATTAATCTTAAACCTAAGAAACGTCGGCCTTGCGTTGTTTTAAGATATTTTTCTCGTCTTTTGGCATCTTTTTCATTTAAGCAGCCTTCAAAATATATTAATTTGAATGGTTTTCTAAAACTTGTTGAAAAATTCAAACCTTTCCTATGTTCCATTAATCTTTTCTTAAGATCAATGGTGTATCCAATATATCTTTTGCTGTCTTTTTGTGATTCTAACACATAGACATAATGGAACATAAAGGGAGTTGTATTACTGGGCATGGTTATTTATTTTATAGGATAAAAACCCAAAAAACAAGGGGGGATAAAAAAAGAATTCCTCAAATTTTAATTTTGGATTTTAAATCTTTAATTTTTCGTCTGTGGATAATTCTTTATCTGTTACTATCTTAGATCTTGACTTTTAAAATGTTTGGCGCTAAAATCTACCCAGTGAATTTAAAAAAATCTAGCAAAATAAACAAAAGGAGCACTTATGAATATGATAATTTTATCAGCAATTTTAGGTGTAATTGGTTTAGGAATAGGATATTCTCTACAAAGCATTGTCACTGCCTCTCGTAAACAAAAATTTAAGGAAAAAGCGAGCACAATTTTAGAAAAAGCCAAGCAAGAACGCGAAGAACTCCTAAGAAAAACAAATCTCGAAGTTCTCTCCATAGCCAAAGAAGCAGAAAAAAAGAACGAAGAAAAAGAAAAGCGATTAGAAGAAATTGATTCTTCTTTGCGTCGTAAAGAAAATTATTTGGAAGAAAGGGAAAAAGAATTAAAATCAAAACTAGACTCACAAGAAAATCTGGAAAAAGAACTGGAGATGCAAAAGAAAGAAATGGAAGAAATATCACAAAAACAAAAGGATGCCTTAGAAGAAATAGCTGGATTGAAAAAAGAAAAAGCTAAAGAAATGCTTTTTAAAGCAATTGAAAAAGAATATGAAAACGAATTATTGCAATTGATCAAAAACAAAGAAGAGGAAGCCAAAGACGAAGGCGAAAAAAAAGCCCAAAAAATCTTAGCCACAACCATCAATCGCTTGGCTCAAGATTTCACTGCTGAACATACAGTCGCAGCAGTCAGTTTACCATCAGACGAAATGAAAGGAAGAATTATCGGCCGTGAAGGAAGGAATATTCAAACTTTTGAGCGATTATCAGGAGTGGACTTAGTAATCGACGATACGCCAGAAGTAGTTACCATCTCCTCTTTTGACCCCATCAGACGAGAAGTAGCTAGAATGTCATTAGAAAAATTAATTAAAGACGGTAGGATTCATCCCGCTCGAATTGAAGAAACACTCAAAAAATCCGAAGAAGAAGTCAACCATCAGGTCAAAGAAGCAGGTGAAGCAGCAGTTTATGAAATTGGTTTACCAGGAGTTCATAGCGATTTAATCAAACTTTTAGGTCGCTTAAAATTTAGATCAAGTTATGGCCAAAATGTTTTACAGCATTCTACTGAAGTCGCTCATATTGCCACCATTCTAGCCGAAGAATTAGGTGCAGATATTAAAACGGCAAAAATGGCAGCTCTTTTTCATGACATTGGCAAAGCTGTTGATCATGAAGTGCCTGGATCCCATGCCCAAATCGGCAAAGATATTCTAAAAAAATATGGGGTATCCAGCGAAATTATTCATGCTGTTATGAGCCATCATGAAGAAGAAGAACCTGGAGCTGCCGAGGATTGGATTGTGATGACTGCTGACATGATTTCTGGCGCCAGACCAGGAGCCAGACGCGAAGCAGCTGAGGAATATATCAAAAGAATTCAAGAATTAGAAAATATTGCTTCGTCTTTCGAAGGCGTAGAAAAATCTTATGCTATTCAAGCTGGTAGAGAAGTAAGAGTTTTTGTTGAACCAACTAAGGTCTCTGATTATGAAGCAAAAAAATTAGCTAAAAACATTGCCCAAAAAATTGAAAAAGAAATTAAATATCCTGGTGAAATAAAAGTGATTGCCATTAGAGAAACTCGAGCTCAAGAATTGGCAAGATAAAAGAATAAAACTCTATCGAATCTGGGTCTATGGTAGTAAGATAAAAAATCCGCCCATTCGGCGGATTGTCTGCTGACAAAAACGCGGTCGCATCATGCGACCGCTTAGATTTGTGATCTTAATCACGCAGCCAGAAAAACGGGCTGCCATCCCTTGGACTCCGGGATATTTCGGGCATAATCATTTTTGAACTGTTGGCTCGCCAGCTGCCAATATGGAAATGGCAGGGCGGATTGGGAGTATCAAAACTATTGGTAACTTCTGGCCAAAGAAAACACACCAGGTCAGAATCGGGATTAAAGCCTACCATAGTGGTGGCGAAATCCCAGACCTTGTTGGCATTCAAAGCCCAATTCATTACAATCTCTTTGCTACCAAGTTCAACATCATGAATGTAGATACCTGAATTATAGGCAAAGGCGATCTTCTTTCGATCAGGAGAGATCGCCACATTGCTGAAAATCTGACGGGAATCCAAGATGTTGGTTTGCCCATTCGCACTAAGACCACAAGTATAAGCAATACCTGTGGCTGTATCTGCAAGTACTATGCCTTCTTTGTTGCCTAGATCAAAGGGCAGGAAAAACCACAACTGTGATATCTGAGGTGGTATTTCTATCTTGGGGGCAAGAGAAACATTGCCTCCTTGGCTGAAAGAAAACTTATGAGATCCCACTGGCTTCCAGTTGAAGTTGATCGTCGGGTAGTTCTCCAAAAGAGGCGATTCCTCAAAGGGAGCGCCAGGTTTAAGACCTGGGCATTCTGTGAGTAAAGCTCCCACATACTTCCGCAAATCTGAAGCAGTGGGCCGTTTCATATCTTGGCTGGCGAAATCATAAAGCAGAGAATTCCGCGAGAGTTTATCATAGTTAGTGGGCCACCCTGACAGGGCAGAGAAACCATAATGCCAATCAATACTCCAAGGATTTTTCTTAGGGTTATTACTTCTCACTACAAGCAGGACTCCACTAGGAGATTTGCTCCCACGAGCAATGACTTCATTCTGGGGTTGACTCACGATCTCGCGACCAACCTCTTTTTTATCTAGGATCTCTCCGTTAGGATTTTCCTTTCCTTTGTATGTCACTTTAGCTGTACCTTCAGCTCCAGAAGAAACTATTTCGGTTTCAAAATCGTACAACTTGGGATCTGGGCGAGTATCAGTGCCAAAAGGAATTGGCTCCATCTCAACCACTGTCTTGGCACAGCCAATCAGGAACAAAGCCAAAACAAAGACTATGAGTGTCCATCGTGGCATCTTGCCACCTCCTTGTCAAAGTTCTGGTCCCTCACCAAATCTACTCTGTAGGTTGGTGGGAGGACTCCACATCCCGCCCCTAATCTAAACTTAAAGAGAACAAAAATCAAGATTTAATTATTCCGCCAGCCAAAAGTTTATCTTTTTGATAAATGACTGCTGATTGGCCAGGAGTAGGTGCAAAGATCAACTTGTCAAAAATTATTTCGGCGGTTCTATTTTTCAATCTAATTTTGGCAATTTGGGATTTATGACCATAACGAATTTGCACATCTGCTTGAAATTTCTGAGGTAAATCACAAAAAAGATTTAAATTCTTGATTTGAATTTTTCTTTGATATAAATATTTTCTCGGTGCTATTACGATTTGATTTTTTAAAGGTTTAATTTTTTGTACATACAGAGGCGGTAAACTTTTTGGCTGATTCATTTTAGTTTTATCAATTTCAAAACCTCCTCGTTGACCAATGGTGTAAAAAATAATACCTTGATGACTACCGATTATTCGTCCTTTTAAATTTAAGACTCCACCTTCTTCAGCTAGTTGAGGCAAATTTTTTTTCAAAAATAAAGAAATCTGTGGAGCAAAGCAGATATCATTGCTTTCAGAAGTGTCTTTGCCAATTATTTTTTCTTTCTGAGCAATTTTTTTAACTTCTTTTTTTGTTAAATCTCCTAAAGGAAAAATTAGACGGGGCAGAATTTTTTTGTCAATTTGCCATAAAAAATAACTTTGATCTTTGAGAGGATCCTGGCCACGAAAGATGAAATAATTTCTGCCAATTTTTTTAATCCGTGCATAATGACCAGTGGCAAAAAGATCATTTCTTCCAGCCACTTTGAATAATTCTTTAAATTTAATTTTTTGATTACAAATAACACAGGGATTGGGAGTCAAACCACTTTGATAAGTATTTAAAAAGTAATTTATAACTTCATTTTTAAATTTTTTTCTAAGATCAATGATTTTAAAAGATACTTTTAGTCTTTTAGCTAAATTTTTTATTCTTTCAATTTCTGAATATTCTGTCTTATCCACAAATAAACCAAAAACTAGTTCAACCCTGAAACTTTTTTTTTGTAATAAAAAAGCCGCCACTGAAGAATCCACACCCCCAGAAACTGCTACCACAACTTTTTTTTGCATCAAAAGCTCTTAGTCTCTAGCTTAATACAATAATCATTATCTTTAAATTCTGCAATTGAAAAGGAACTAAATTTAATTTAAGATAAAACAAATTGAGAGCTTAGATGAAATCATTTTTTATTACCACCCCCATCTATTATGTCAATGATAAACCGCACATAGGCCATGCCTATACCACACTGGCGGCTGATATTTTAGCTCGCTTTGCCCGAGAAAAAACTCAAGTTTTCTTTCTCACCGGCACAGACGAACATGGCATAAAAATAAGGAAAGCAGCTGAAATAAAAGGCATTGAGCCAAAAAAATTCTGTGATCAAATGTCCGCTTTATATCAAAAAACCTGGAAAGAACTTGATATCTCTTATGATTTCTTTATTCGCACCACTGATATCTATCATGAAGAATTCGTCAAATTTTTACTTTTAAAACTAAAAGAAAAAAAATTAATTTATGAAGGTGAATATGAAGGCTATTATTGCGAAGGTTGTGAAGAATTTAAAAATAAAAAAGATTTAATTGATGATTGCTGTCCCATACACAAAACTAGAACTGAAATTATCAAAGAAAAGGTTTGGTTCTTTAAACTTTCTAGTTTTCAGCATCGCATCATTAAAGCTATTGGTAAAAATTTCTCTATCTACCCGAAAACAAGAGAAAAAGAAGTCTTAAGTTTTTTAAAAAATCAAAAACTAAATGATGTAGCGATTTCGCGACCTAAAAAAAGAGTTAAATGGGGGATCAATCTTCCTTGGGATGAAAATCAAGTAATTTATGTTTGGGTTGATGCTCTTTTTAATTATTTATCAGGACCATTATCTTCAGTAAATTTCAATTTTAAAAATAAACACTGGGAAGAAATTGAAGAAACACTGGCAGATTTCTGGCCAGTGGATTGGCATTTAATGGCTAAAGACATTTTAAGATTTCATGCCATTATTTGGCCTGCAATGTTGATCGCTTTAGATCTAGCTTTACCTCAAAAAATGTTTATTCATGGCTACTTTACTGTTGAAGGTGACAAAATGTCGAAAAGCTTAAAAAATTTCGTCAATCCTTTGGATCTTAAAGAGAAATATGGATTGGCTAGTTTGCGCTATTATTTATTTAGGGATTTTTCTTTTGGCGAAGATGGTGATTTTCAAGAATTACATTTAATTGAACGTTACAATAGTGACCTAGCAGACAATATTGGCAATTTATTAGCCCGTATACTGACTTTAATTAAAAAATATGGGGGGGTAAAACAAGAAATTAAATTTATTCCTAATGAAGAAATTGAAGCCTTGTTCTCTGAATTAAAATTTAAAGAAATTCTAGAAAAAATTAATTTATTAGCTCAAGAAAAAAATCGTTTGATTGATCAAGAAAAACCTTGGAAATTAATGAAAGAAGCACACCAAGGTAAAGAATTTGCCATTAAGAATCCAGCTCAGGAAAAATTAGAAAAAATTTTTCTTGAAACTATGATTTCCTTGAAACAAATTTCTTATTATCTATCTTTTTTCTTGCCCACTGAAGGTAAAAAAATGAAAGAAGCGCTCGAAAAACAAGAACCAGCTATAATTTTCCCTAAAATAGAGGAGATTAACTAAATTCTCATGTTCTTTGCTTTTGCAGCTACTTTTATCTCGGCAATTACTTTAGTCATTCAAAAATTAAGTCTTTCTAAATTTAGAGTTAATGCTTTTGGTTTCAATCTACTTGTTTTTTTCTTTTTGGCTTTAACTGCTTTTATCTGGACAATTTTAAATCATAGTCTTCCACAAAAATCTTTTTTCCAAGGTGAGTCATTAATTCTTTTTATATTTTTAGTATTCTTGGCTTTTATTTGGAATACTCTATTTTCTTATTCTTTGCAAAAAGAAGAAATGTCTGAAGCTGAAATGATTATTTCTATGTCTCCAATTTTCACGGTTTTGCTGGCTTTAATACTTTTGCCAGAAGAAAGAAATTATTTTATATTTGCACCTGCTTTGGTTGCTTCAGGAGCACTAATCTGGTCCAATATTGAAAAGCGTCATTTTGATTTTTCTAAAACTGAATTTACTTTGCTTTTAGCTGTTTTGGGCATTGCTCTAGAAGCAATTGTGATTAAAAAACTTTTGAATTTTATTCCAACAGAAACCCTATATTTTCTGCGTTGCAGTTTTTCCTTACCTTTATTTGCCTTAATTTTATTAACTCAAATGAAGAAAAAAATGATTTTTCCTAATTCTAAAAAATCATTTTCTCTAATTGCTTTGGTAGGGATTTTGGCCACATTTCAAATGGTTTTTTTCTACCGCGCCTACCATTCAATCGGCGTTACTGAAACAATTTTAATTAGCCTTCTGGCTCCGATTTTAGTCTTTATTCTTACACCTTATTTTTTCAAAGAAAAAATAGCCAAGAAGCTGTGGTTTGCTTTAGCAATTATTCTTATATGCATAATTATCTCGGAACTAAAGTTTTAACTTATGCTTAAATTTATTGATACTCATGCTCATCTCAATTTTGATGTTTTCGATAAAGATTTAGATGAAGTGATTAAAAAAGCTATAGCAAAAGGTATTGAAAAAATCATTGTTCCTTCTGCTGATAAAATTACTTCAGAAAAGGCTTTTGCCATTAGTCAACAATTTGAAAATATTTTTATGGCTCCTGGTGCTCATCCACTTTATCTTTCAGGAGCTGGCGCTCTTTTTGAAGAAAATAGTAGCCCTTCGGGTTTCTATTTATCTGATAATTCTCAAAGAAAAACTATTTTTACTTTAAAAGAACTTATCCAATTGCTCAAAGAAAAAAAAGCTGTAGCCATAGGTGAAGTGGGATTAGATTATTTTAAAGCTCCCTCTAGAAAGAATGCTATCAACAAAAACATGCAAATTGAAATATTAAGAAAATTTTTCAATTTGTCTTTGGAATTGGATAAACCTTTAATTCTTCATATTAGATCTTCAGCAAAATCTTATGATGCTTTTTATGACTTAATTAATTTAACTAAACAATATAAAATTTCTCCCCAAGCAGTAGTGCATTGCTACGCGGGTGATTTAGATGTAACTGATAAATTAATGAATTTAGGTTTTTATTTTTCTTTTACTCGATTGATTTTTTATGATCAAGAGGTACAAGAAAGTCTCAAAAAAATTCCTTTGGATAGAATTATGTTAGAAACTGATGCTCCATTTTTATCATCTAATGAAGGAGAAAGAAATGAACCAGCAAATTTAATAGACTTAGCTAAAAAATTAGCTAAACTTAAAAATATTTCTCTGGAAAATTTAGCTAAAACTACTGTTGAAACTTCTGAACGATTTTTTAATTTACCCGGGTAAATTAAAGAGATCTAGAGGATTATATCTTGACAAGGGCAAAAAAATAGTCTAGTATATTGACAAGCAAAAAGCGGGTGCAAATACAGAGGTTTGGGGATTTGAGTTGCCCGCCTCGACTTACACCCGCAGCTGAGGAAAGTGAAACTCCTTCCTCACCTTGCCTAGAGCCGAAGCCGGCGAGGCGAAGATGGAGTCATTTACGAAGGAACGTCCCGATCTTGGGACATTTTTATTTTACCAAATATTACTTTTCGCTGTCAAGAAAAAATATATTTACAATGATAAAATTGGCTCAAATAAGGGGTAAGGGATCTAGATTTTCAATTTAAATTTTTAACTATCACGAAAATTGGTGTGGATAAAATAATGACTTTATCCACAGTTTTATTTATCGTTTTCCGCGACCGAAAAATATGATAGTCCCAACAACTAAAATAACTAGGGCTGTTAATACTAAACCTATCAAAATCAACCAGGAGAGAACTGAAGAAAAAATTGAAGCCAAAAAATGAATAAATAATTGACCAAAATGAGTATTATCTAGAATGAAGATTAAAATTATGATGGACAAAAACCAAAGACTATTTCTATAAAATTTTCCTTTATCTAATAGGTAATAATTCCATGAAGCCTTAAATCTTTCCCAAGCAGTAGGAGGTGCAAAATCAGATTCAGAAATTAAATCTTTGATAGCTTTTTTTAAATTTTTTTCTGCTTCTTTAACTTCTAAAAGATTAACTGATTCTTGATAATTTTTAAAAATTTTATCATAGATTTTTATCGCTTCAATCACTCTTTGAAGATCATTAAATCTAGCTCTAGCTTTTCTAATTTTTATTTCTATATCACCATTAGTATAACCCTGGTCTTCTAATAAAAAATTAAATAATTTATAAAGTTCAGCTAAAGCCATTGACCAAGAAGCACTGGAATCTTCTCTTTCATAAGCTTCAATCACTGACCAATCAATAACTGATTCTTCATCTTTAAAAAAATCTCTAGGCATAATAACAACTTAAAACTAAAAATGAAAAACTCCTGCCTGCCGGCAGGCAGGAAAAAATACAATGAAAAATTTAAAACTTTTTAGTTTTGACTTGTGGTTTTTAATTTTTATCTTTTAATTTTTAATTCTATCAGATTTCTATTTTATCTAATGGCACTTCTTCTTCGCGTTTTTTCTCAACACTTTTAAAAGATAATTGTTCAGCTGCGAAATAAAGCTCAATATCGCCGACAGGACCATGTCTGTGTTTACGAATCAAAATATCGACAATATTCTTTTTTTCTGATTCTTTATCGTAATAATCCTCGCGGTAAATAAAGATTACTACATCTGCATCTTGTTCCAACGATCCTGATTCTCTCAGATCTGACAGTTGAGGAATATGTGGATGTCTTTGTTCTACTGCTCGAGAAAGCTGCGATAAAGCTAAAATCGGTACATTTAATTCTCGAGCTAGGCCTTTGAGCCCTCGAGAAATTTCGGAAATCTCCTGCACTCGATTAACTTCATTATAATTTCCTCCTTCACCTTGCATCAGTTGTAAATAATCAACTATCATAAAACCAATTTTATGTTGCGCCTGCAGTCTTCTGGCTTTAGCTCGCATTTCTGAAAGAGTCAAATTAGGTGAATCTTCAACAAAAATTGGCGCTTCAGACAGTCTACCCATAGATTCACCCAAACGAGAAAAATCTTCATCAGAAAGTCGACCAGTTCGCATTTTCCAGGAATCAATTTGTGCATCCATGCAAAGCAATCTTTCGATTAATTGATCTTTGCTCATTTCTAAAGAAAATATCGCTGTCGGGATATTATATTTTACCGCCACATTCAAACCAATATTCAAAGCAAGAGAAGTTTTACCAACTGCTGGTCGAGCAGCTAAAATAATTAAATCCGAGGGCTGAAAACCAGAGAGAATGGAATCTAGTTCTGAATAACCAGTGGCCACACCACGGATCCCGCCACTTTTTTCTTCATGTAATCTTTCTAATCTCTCATAAGTTTCTGCCAAAGCATCATGAAGAGAGATAAAATCTGTACGACGATGTCTTTCATTGACAGAGAAAATTGCACTTTCTGCTTTATCTAAAATTCTATCTGCTTGTTCAGTTGAATCAAAACTTTGTTCAATAATTTCTGAAGCAGTTGAAATCAAACGACGTAAAGCTGCTTTATCAGCTACAATACGAGCATGTTCTTCAATATGAGCACTCGAAGCAACAGAAGAAGCTAATTCCGATAAATAACTCGCCCCCACAGATTTAAGTTTTTTGTCTTTTCTCAATTCTTCACTAAGAGTTACCAAATCTATAGCCATTCCTTTCTCAAACAATTTTTTCATAGTTGCATAAATCAGTTGATTTTTCTCAACATAAAAATCAGAACTCTGCAAAAAATCAGCAATTTTCATAAAAGAATTAGGGTCAATTAAAATTGCTCCCAAAATTGATGCTTCTGCTTCTAAATTTTGAGGTGGAATTTTTTCCAAAGCCAAATTTTCCTCTTTTGGAATTTTTCTTTCAGCCATTTGTTTAAAAGAATAGAACAAAAATTAAGAAATGCCAAATATCTTTTTTATCTCGTTTGATGCTTTACTTTGCCTTAAATAAAGATTAAGCTCGAGGGGATAGTGGAAAGTTTTGTGGATAATACTGTTGAGATGTTCTTTGTTTTGGGGCCGATTCATCGCTTCATAATATAATTTATAAGGAATATTCAAGTAGATATTAACGCCTTTTAGTTTCGCTTCGGATTTAGAGAGAAAGACTGAAAGAGAATGGTTGTGTTTTTTCATCCGCTCAATTACTGATTGCCACTTTTGATCAAAATTCTCTATGTTTGGTAATTTTTTGAAACTAGACTTAGGTTTTACCATGACGGGGGGATTATTCTGAAGAGCATTTTTTCCGCGGTCACGTAAATTATTTTTCGCATCATTAGTTTTTTCTTCTTGAACTCGATAAGAATCTATAAAATTTAATAAGGCAATCTCCAAAGGCAAAGTTTCAACTTCCATATCTTTACTTTCAAATCTTGCCTGAAGTAATAATTCATATAAACGAGCCAATTTGCTAGACTCAAAATTATCTGCTTGATGTCTCATTTTTTCTTGAATTTCTTTTGGCTGAGGCGAATTTGTCTCATTGATATTTTTTATAAATAATAAATCTTCTAAATAAGACAGCATTGAATTAATTAAATTATTAGCAGAAAATCCTTTATCTAATTCTTTTTTGATAGTTTCTATCACTTTGTTGTCTTTTTGCGATAATTGATCAAAAATTTTTACCAATCCTCCTATATCCACTATACCTAAAGTTTTTTTAACTCTTTCTTCAGTGATGGGTGATTTTAATGAGGATAATTGATCCAAAAAAGAAAAAGCATCACGCAAACTTCCTTGAGCATAAACTGAAATCAAACGCAAACCCTCTTTTGAAATTTTTATTTTTTCCTTCTTAGCCACTTGAATTAAAACTTCAAAAATTGATGTAACATCTAGTGGTTTAAAATCAAATCTTTGACAGCGAGAAATAATGGTTTTAGGCACAGAAAAGGGTTCGGTTGTGGCTAAAACGAAAACTACATTTTTAGGTGGCTCCTCTAAAGTCTTTAGTAAAGCATTAAAAGCTTCTTTAGAAAGCATGTGAACTTCATCAATGATGTAAACTTTATATTGACCTTGAGAAGGGGCAAAAATAATTTTATCGCGCAAATCTCTAATGTTATCAATCCCTCGATTAGAAGCAGCATCAATTTCAATCAAATCAATAAATTTGCCTTGCTGGACTGCTAAACAACTATCACATCTATTACACGGCTCAGCCGAAGAAAGATGTTTTTCACAATTAAGTGATTTAGCTAGAAGCCGAGCCACTGTAGTTTTGCCTGTACCTCGAGGTCCAGAAAAAAGATAAGCATGAGCTACCTTTTTTTGCTTGAGAGCTTGGAGTAAAATTTCTTTAATATGAGACTGATCCACAAGTTCTTTGAATAAAGCAGGGCGATATTTCTGATAAAGCATGGGGATTTAGAATTTTTTAAAAGACAAAATGATAATAGCAAAACAAATAAAAAAATCAAAATCCACACTAAATTATTAAGTAAGAATTATTCTATGGCAGTAGTAACAACTGGGGCTAAAGCCTCGATCCAAGTATTGCCGCGATTAAATTTTACTTCTCGACCAGTTTGATCAAAAAATCTAGTTCTTGTATCATCTGCTTTTTGCCACGTACCTGTAATTTTCTTCCCGTCCAAAAGAATTATTGCTTTGCCGCCTTGATCAGTTTGCAGCTGCCAGGAGACAGTATTATCTGCAGGATCCGGTACAAGTTGACCTGAATATGTCGCTAAAACTACATTTTTGACTGTAATTTCTTCTCCGTTTAAGTCTTTATGAATCACTCCAGCTAAATATCTTTTGTAGTTATTAGTTTTTTTATCATAAATATAAGAAACTTCATATTCTGGTCCAGAAAAATTAATTGTCACTTTTTTAAAAGTGCCTCGTTCAGTTTCTGCGATTTCATCTTTGAAATTCCAAGCAGGATAGCTTAGATTGGTTTGCCATTTCTGATCTGTTGTCAGCTGAGTCAATAATTTATTGGAAGTATATAGATTGTGCGGCGCAAAACGAGTATTGTCTCGCCAAAAATAATTACCATAAGCAAATTCATCTAAATTAAAAAATCCACTTAAAGTTTGAATTTTTTCTAAAGCATCGGCATTACCTCCACAATGGACAAAAAAAGCAGGTAATTCATGAGCCCAGTCAACAAAAAAGGTTCTGGCTGATCTCACCGGACCAATGGTATTAGGCAGTTCATCAAAAAAAGCTAAATATCGAGTGATCCCACCTTCGGTCAAACTTTCATAGACCAAACCTGCGTCAGCCAAACCTGATTGCGGTCTTGATTCAGGATGATTTTCAATTACTATCGCATAAGGCCGCAAATCAGCCTTGTCTTTTGTTTTTAATTCCCCAGTTAAAAGAGAAGGAAATTTTGGCTCTTCACTAGAAATTTTAATTTTCTTTTTTGAAAAAAGAGAAAGTAAACCAGGAGGCAAATGGCCACTAGCCCATAAACATACTCCTGCCAAACAAAGAAGAACCACTAGCGATAAAGAACTAATTAAAATCCATTTTTTTCTTTTCTTATCTTTTGTTAAAGGATCTTTTTTCTTTTGATCACCTTCAGTAATATGAATTTCTTTGGGAAATTTTTTTTCTGAATCTTTGGATGATTTAGTCATGGGATATTTATCTTATAATTAACAGCCATTAATTATACCAAAAAAGCCGCCTTACAAGAAAGCGGCCTTTTTGTTTAATAAATAAACGATTTATTCTTTCTTTTTCTTTCTGAGCAAAGGAAGGCCAGTTTTTTGACTCTCAATTACTTCATAACCATCAGGCACTTTGTCTAAAGCTCTTTCCTGATTAACTTCTTTAGCAAACCAGAAGATTCTGACAGCTTTACCTCCGCGTAAATTTACTTCTCGAGAGTGAAGATAGTAAGTTTTACCTTTGGAATTAGTGTGAGAATAAGCCATGATTCTCCTTGTTAGTTTTTAGTTTTTCCACAGGTTTAAAAACCTATATCCATTCTACAGGTTAACATAGGATATGGTCAAGAGGAAATTCAAATTAGACTTTTTAAGGCAATAAGACAAATACTAATAATACAGATTTGCGTGAGAATCCCTAACCAAATCTTTTTCCCTCTAGCAGTAAAATGAAAATTATCGTGTAATTTATGGAGTTCTTTAAAGATAGGCAAGCGATGAATATAACCTGACCATAGAAAAATATTATCTAAAAAATCAGGCGCAATTGAAAAAGCAAAACCTGAAAAAAAAGATGCCGACCAAATTTTTCTGAAAACAAAAAGAAAAATCAAAGTTAAAACAATATCACCAAAGACAAAAAATATTTCAAACCAATTTTTAGGTTTAAGATTTCTTTCGCCTGGTTTTCTAAAAGAAGAAAGTTCAAAATGCGGTAAACCATCAACTAAATAATGAGAGGATAAAGATAGTGGTGCAGCAAGATAAGGATTTCCTAAAGCCGCACCTATGCTCACCCCTATTGCAGTATGAGTAACAATCAACATGGATTAATAATCAAAAAAACGCCTTGCTGATAATTATTAGCCCCACCGGGAGTTGAACCCGGGTTTTAAGCTTGAAAAGCTCACGTCCTAGACCACTAGACGACGGGGCCAAAGATAATTTTAAAAACAGAAAAATTATAGGATAAAAAACTAAAAAAATCAATTATTTATTTAGGGCTGTAACAATAGTTTCTCCAAATTCTCTAGCTGAAGCTGGGCCTTGAGCTGTGATAATTTTTCCTGACCAAACAACTGGTTTGGAAACTACAGTGACACCTTGAGCTAATAATTTTTGTCTTGAACCCTGCCAGCTAGTAGCACTGATGCCATTTAAAATTCCAGCATTAGCTAAAATTTCTGGAGCGACACAAATAGCTGCCACAATTTTATCTGTTTGATAAAATTTTTTAGCTAAACTAATCAACTGAGCATTATCTGTAATTTCTGCCATACCTGGACCACCGACAAAAATTATAGCTGCAAAATCTGAAGGATTGATTTCAGAGACAACTTTATCAGCAATTGCTTTTTTACCATTAACTCCGTAGATTTCTCCAGATTTTAATGAGGCAGTGACTACCTCCATACCTGCATTTTCTAAAATGCTTTTTGGTTCAAAATATTCTTCTTCTCTGAAATTCTCTGGGGCAATAACTAATAAAACTTTAGCCATAAATAAATTTATTTTCTTTATTATATTAGAAAAATTTGTCTAACCAAAACTAGCCGGTCAAAAAACCAGCTAGTTTAACAATGACTATAACTTCTTCTAAATTACATTGGTTGCTGAGGCTGTTGAGGTTCTTGAGGAGTCGTACCGCCAGTATTCGCACCTTGGCTCTGACCTCCACCTTTTCTAGAAGAAACAAGAAGCCAGACAATCAGCAAAATCAAGACTACGCCGATAACTACCCACCAATACCATGCCATAAGATTTGTTTAGTTTATAACTCTATTATAAGCATTATAAACAAAAATTTAAAATCAACTATCCACAAAAATTAAAGATAACTGCTCTTCTCTATCAATTGTTTGATTCTTTCGAAAATACCACTGATTTCATCTTCCCTTAATCCCAAGTTGATTAAAGCTTCTCTCAATTTTTCCTGTCTTGCTTGAGTTCCTTACTTAAGTACTACGGCCGAAGTCTACAGACTTCGGCCTTGTTCTTTATAAAAAATATAAGGCCGCTGGCGGATATCGGGACTGACTTCTTCGCTGAAGCTACGAAGTCCAAGTCGGAAGGATTCCTCTTGGATAGATAAAATTTATTAGGACTTCATCTTTTCTAAAGCTAAATCAATTCTTTCTAAAGTCTCATCCTTGCCCAAAACAAAAGCCAATTCCTGAGGAGAAGGGGAGCCGCTAGCGCCGGACAAAGCCACCCGCAAAGGCCAAAAAACATCACCATTAGAAAGTTTCTCTTTTTTAACTATATTTTTCAATAAACCAAAAATCACTGCTATCCCCCACTCGCCCGAAATTTTTTCTAAAACTGTTTTTGCTGCGAGCAATCCTTTTTTAGTTTTTTCTACATCAGATTTTTTAAAAATCAAAAGTCCCCTATCATAATCTGGTTTTTTAAATAAATATTGGGCACTTAATAAATCATGAAAGGTGACTAAGCGTGTTTTAAAAACAGAGATCGTTTTCAGCAAAAACCCCTTCTCTGCACCTAAAAAATAGGTATGTTCCTCGCCTTGATTTTTAAGCCACAAAAGCCAACTTAAAAATTCTTTAAGCAAATCTTCGTCATTTTTGTTCCTAATCCACAAACCATTCAAATAATTCAATTTTTCTTCATCAAAAATTGAGCCGCCTAATTTAATGCCAGCTAAATCAAAACTTTTGATCAATTCATTCATTGATAAAAATTCCCGATTATCTTTAGGACTCCAACCAAGCAGGGCTAAAAAATTATTAACTGCTTCAGCTAAATACCCGGCTTTTCTTAAATCAAAGACTCGACTAGAGCCTTCTTTTCTTTTGCTCATTTTTGATCTATCTTTTTCTAAAATTAAAGGCAAATGACAAAATTTAGGTTTTTTAAAATCCAGGGCTTCAAAAAGCAAAAGTTGATTAAAAGTATTGGAAATATGATCTTCACCACGAATGATATGAGAAATTTGCATCAGATGATCATCAATTACGCCGGCAAAAAAGAAAACCGGCATTTCATCACTTTTAACGATCACGAAATCCCCGATTTCTGAGATATTTTTTTCAATTTTTCCCCGGATCAAATCGTCAAAAGAAAGGACTTCTTTTAATTTTTTTGTTTTTACTACTTTGGAAACATCGAGCCTAAATGCTGGTTTAATTTTCTGCCTTAGTTTTTCTTTTTCCTCTTCACTTAAATGTTTGCAGCGGCCAGAATATTGAGGTGTTAGACCAGTTTTTTGCATTTGTTCACGTTCTTTTTCTAATTCTGCTTCAGTACAAAAACATTCATAAACTAAATCTTTGCTTTTTAATTCTTCCAAATATTGCTGATAAATTTTAAGCCTTTCAGATTGTCTAGAAATTTCTTCATCAAAAGATAAACCTAGCCACTTTAAACCATTTAAGATATCGTCTTCAAATTCTTTTTTTGATCGCTCTAAATCAGTATCTTCTAGGCGCAAAATAAACTTACCATTGTTTCGACGAGCAAATAAAAAATTAAAAAATGCGGTTCTGGCAGTCCCTAAATGTAATTTACCAGTTGGCGACGGCGCTAAACGAACGCGAATTTTCATATCTTTAATTTTAACTTAAATAAGATAAAAATCAAATTCCCTTTCTTCTTTATCTTTTGCGCAAGGAAAAGAAAAATGAGATTTATTTCTTTGAGTACCTCGCAAACTTGTCGAGGGAGGCTCATGGAATAAATCTCATTTTTCTTGCTCCTTGGGCAAGCGTGCAGGGTGAGGGAGCGCGAGGGTCTCAGGGGCTGCCTCAAGATTAAGCCCCTAGATCCTCGCTTTTATAAATTTTCTAAAATTTAAATTTAATCTTCTTCTACAGCTGAAATAATATGTTTAATTTGAGCGGGGGTTTGGGAAAGATCAATACGAATGGCATCAATTCTAAAAGAGTGATTAGTTAATCTTTTTTCTTTAAGATACAAAAGAGCTAAGTTCTTCAATTTTTCTTGTTTGAAATAATTTATCCGTTCTTCAGCTTGACCAAATTGATTTTGTGTTTGGGCCTTAACCTCTACAAAAATGATTTTAGAAGAAGAAAAAAATTTGCGAGGTGCGAGATATTGAATCGGGTTTTTAACTTCTAAGGCGACAATATCAATTTCACCTAAATTATTTTTATAATTTCGTTCTAAAATAATAAAACCTTTTTTTCTTAAAAATTTAGTCGCAATGTCTTCAGCTAGAGCCCCAAAGAATTTTTTATTATTCATAAAAACAAACTCTAAATTCTAATTTCTAAATCCTAAATAATACTAAAACTCAAATACTCCAAATTCAAATTCTGTTTGGAAAATTTGGATTTTAATATTTGGATTTGTTTAGAATTTAGAACTTGGGGTTTAGAATTTCAAATCTACTTATTATCACTAGATTTGTTATTAGCATTTCTTTTGGTTTTTAGATCAGAATCTCCTCCAGACTTAGCTTCTGGTTGAATCTTGTCTTCTTTGGCCAAAAGCAAATCTGCGGTTTTTTTATCAAGTTCTCTGCGAGCAAGTCGTGATTTTTTACCAGCTAATTGACGCAAATAATATAATTTGGCACGGCGCACTTTTTGGCGTCGCAAAATTTCCACTTTTTTTAGGGTGGGTGAATAAATCGGATAAATTCTTTCCACACCGACATTATCCACAATCCGTCTGACTGTAAAAGTTTTGGAGAGTCCTGAACCTGAAGAAATCTTTAAAACTATGCCTTCAAAAATAGAAGTATGAGTTTTGCCTTTTTTATCAGTATACTGTTGATGTACTCGAACAATGTCTCCCGGTTTAATAGGCCAAGAACTCTTGTTTTTTAAATTGTCTCTGGTTATATCTTGTATTGAAATCATATGGAAGAAAAATAACAGAACTTTTTTAAATAGTCAATTTGAAATCTTTTTAAAAAGAAAGCAGGGGTCTGGTTGGTTGGAATTCACGCCCCGGTGGTTTCCTCCCCTTCCTGCCACTCCGGCAGGAAGCCCAGACCCCCTTAGGTGCAGCTAGTGCTGCGGTGGGGGTAAGTCTATGGCCTTGGCGAGAATCTTCCTCGCCTTGGCCTTGACCGCCTCAAGCTCGCGCTCCTCGCGCAAGCATGAGACCGGTAACATGGCCGGCGCCACAAAGACAATGTGGCGACCGACCCTCCAGACAGGAATCCGACCCTTGCCAGTGAGCCAATAAATTGGCTCAAGCTGGCGGGCAAGGGGCCGGCGCAGAGAAGAAAAAAGAAGCCTGGGGAGTCTCTGCTTGTGCTTCTCCCCAAACTCGAGCCGCTCAGCCGGCAAAACGACCATGACCTTGCCATTGTAGCGGCAAGTCATGGCGCCGCCGTGAGCGGCGACCCGCTTTGCCGCCCCATTGAGGTGCATCAGGACTTTGTCAATCACCTGACGCACCTCGCCGCGGAAAACACCCAAGCCGCCGCCGTTAAGGGGCGGTAGGATGTCCTCCAGCACGGCGGCGATTGCCGCCGATTGCGACGCTTTCATTTCTTTCCCCCCTTACTGCGTCTAGGCTACCTTAAGGCAGCCTTGCTTCTGCCCGGACGATTTTCACCCCCTTGTCACAAGGTGCGGCCTGCGCAAGCAGACCAGAAAGAAACTTGTGAAAATTGTATAAATAAAACTTGCTTTTGTCAATAAAATATATACAAAATTTTGAATTTTTTATCTTTTTCTTTTATTATTAAACCCAAATGAAGCGTTTACTTTCAGGTATGCGGCCCACTGGAGCCATGCATTTAGGACATTTCTTTGGTGTACTCAGAAACTGGGCTAAATTGCAAAATAAATACCAATCTTTTTTTATGATTGCTGATTGGCACGCATTAACTGATAGACAAACT
>Ga0172363_10000656_pt1 | contig 26841 bp, 22 predicted proteins | sample LakKivs2_kivu2a2_FD_114541 | JGI IMG/M metagenome (GOLD analysis project Ga0172363, IMG submission 114541) | Sediment microbial communities from Lake Kivu, Rwanda - Sediment s2_kivu2a2 | ecosystem: Environmental > Aquatic > Freshwater > Lake > Sediment | place: Rwanda: Western Province, Lake... | reverse complement strand
TTATATCAATCCCAGGTTTTTAATCTGATTGTTACGGATGATTTCGGATGTGTCAATTCAGATGAGGTGGCTGTCACGGTTTCATCTGAGTATTTGCAGGTTTTCGCTTATCCCGAGGATTCCGCCCTCTGTTATGGGTACACCACCCAACTGCATGCCATTCCCACCGGCGGATCATTGCACTATACCATCTATCAGTGGGAACCCGATACTCTTGTCGTGTATCCCGATTCAGCCAATACAATGATAACACCGTTATATGACACCACGATGTACATCGTCCGTGTTTATGACGGATACAACTGGACACAAGACACCGTGACGGTCATGATGAATCCCTTGCCTGACATCAACCTTATGCCTGACGGTTATCCTGTCTTAAATAAAGATACGATCATCGCCTGTGTTTATGACACCATCTATCTGACGGCCGGCAACCCGGGCATGGACTATCTATGGTCCGATTATTCGACCGGTGACAGTCTCAAAATAACAACCACCGGTCTCATCTGGGACGTACAGACCGCCTGGCTTAAAGTCACCAACCCACAGACACTCTGCTATGACTCCGATACTCTCACTGTCATTTTCAGCTTTAGCGAATGCAGCGGCATTGATGAAAACAGCAAAGACAGCTTTGTGACCATTTATCCCAATCCCACCCGTGGCGAGTTTTATGTGCATTTTAAAGGTCTCACCGGGACATTCCTCATCTCATTGTACGATATCAAAGGCCGGCTTCTGTCAAAAGATCAGTTTCAGGTGACAGCGGCTGACAACTCATCCAGGAGAATGGATATTTCTTCCCTTCCTAAAGGGATTTACATGCTCAGGATTCTGAACGATAAATTTGTTTACAATACCAAGATCATCCTTCACTGAGGGTTCATTATCTGAATTCCATTCCTTTACAGGCATACTTCTTTTTGAAGGTCAGACATCTGCCTTTGATGAAGTTCAACTTCAGTGACGCATAGAAATCCAGGCCTGTAAAATCGGTCAGATTAAAAAAAGCCAGCACTTTATCGCTGCCCACGGTCAGGTTCCAAAAGCGCAGCGAAAAACCAATCCGGGGATATTTCAGGTCATACAGTATCAGCGGCAGGTTCATGCCAAAGAAATGCGACTCAAAACGGGCTGTGACCGCTAACAGAGGAGGCCGTACGATCTGTGCCGGTGCGACACGCAACGGATAGATGAACGTCGCATTGAAATACATCCGCCCGTAGTAGCGGTAATCGGCCTGTACACTCACTGCCGTGGGAAGGAAAACGGTTACCCTGTCACTGACAAGGGAACGAGTGGAATCACCATCATAAAAACGCCCGCTCAATTCGTGGAAGAGACCATCGACGGAGGTATAGGTGAATTCATTAAAATGTTCCCAATAATAGTTGACGTCCCTGAAGAGATGTTTCTGGGCATGGTCGGTGAATCTGATCCACCCCAGGTCAATGACCGACAGGCCGATACGAAAAAGATAATCGGAATATACCTGCGAGCAAAGGCTATAAAACGGTTTGATGGGAAGATCCTTTGATTTCTTCTGAAATGTCACACCGATATCGAATGATATACCCCGTCCCTTTATCAGAGGCGGACGGAATGGAAAATCGTTGTTCCGATAGTCCATGTCCAGGGCAAAACCGGCTTCTCCGTTCAGCCGGCGTATATCCAGGGTACTGTCGTTGAGCACCATATAATTCATGTCGTCGGCTTTGAAATAAGCGCCTGAATAACCAAACAAACGTTTAACGGTAAGGCCTCCTGTCCAAAGATACTTGCTGCGCTTAGCAATGATGCATGAATAACTGAGACCGGTTTCACCCCACACCAGGGTGGCACCTGTGACATTGGCAGCTGAATAATTGATGTTTTGCTGTGGGACGAAATTCAATCCCTCGTAAATAAAATTGGCCAGATGATAAGGTATGCGCCGTAATGAGGTGACAGCACGCAAAGCCGTCTGAAAGGCAAAAGCATGGCGTCCCCTAACCATCATGGCCGAAGGGCCGATGAGGCGCAGATTCTCATACAAGTAATGATTGATCTTGTCCCAGTAATGATCCAAGGGCATGGACGATTCACTGTACGAAGGTAATTGAGGCTGTTTGCGGAAAAATTCGAGGAATTTATAATCCTCTTTGTGTATATAAAGATAACTGTTGTCGATGAAGCTATTGAAGGTGAACAGGTTGATGTCGAGATACAGTTTTGAATTCACCAATTGGGCCGGATTGATCAATATACCATCGACTTCGGCGACATTGCTGTTGACCAGCCCGAGCATCTCCTGTGCCCGGCATACACCGGAGAAAGCAATCACCACATGCCACATTAATAATAAACGTTTCATCACAGTAATTAAAGGCATAGCCATCGTTTGGGACGGCCAATATAATAACCTTTTACGAGAATGAACGAATAAAATGACTTTTAAATTCCATCTAAATAATTCTTCTTTTGTAGTTTTGCACATTCAAATTTTCCGGTAATGCATTTCAGAGACCGATCGCTGTGGCTGTGGATTTTCAGCTTTGTTTTGACTGTTGTGATAGCTTACTATCAGCATTCGACGGGACCTACTTATCCTGTAAAATCACGGATAAAAATAAACGGGACCACCATACGTAACGAATTGATCCGGACATGGGCGGGTCCAGGCGATGCCGACATTGACATTTTAATACCGGGCGACAGCATCAGGGGATTCATTATGTACAAACGGTATAAAAGCAATGATGCCTGGACCGAAGAGGCCATGCAGCGCGAAGGGGACCGGCTGGTTGCCTCCCTGCCTCACCAGCCGCCGGCAGGGAAGATCATCTATCACGTGTATATCGAAAAGAACAACACACGTGTCCCTCTGACCGCCGAACCGGTCATCATCCGTTTCAGGGGCGATGTACCGGCGTACATCATGGTGCCGCATGTCATTATTATTTTTCTGGCCATGCTCTTCTCCACACGTGCCGGAGCGGAAGCCATTTTCAAGGGTCCACGGGTTTTCCTGTATACCAAATGGACCATACTCTTCCTGTTCGTCGGCGGGCTTATCCTGGGGCCCATCGTTCAGAAATATTCCTTCGGTGCTTTTTGGACAGGATGGCCTTTCGGGCATGACCTGACGGATAATAAAACCCTCGTATCATTTATCCTTTGGGTCATTGCCTATTTTGTCTTACGTAAACACCGGGAACGGACAGGTTGGGCTATCGCAGCCTCCATCGTGCTACTGCTCATCTTTTTCATCCCCCACAGCACTCTGGGATCCGAACTCAACTATGCTGAACAGCAACCTTAGTGCTTGCATAACTGAACCGTATCATGACCTATCTGTTTATCATCATCACTGTTTTAATCTCAATCGTCGCATTCTTCAATAAACCGCTGTTTTACAGGATGCAATTCAATCCTTACGCCATACGTCACCGGAACGAATGGTTCCGCTTCGTCACCTACGGTCTGATACACGTCAACTGGATACACCTGCTTATCAACATGTTTGTTCTGCTCTCCTTTGGTCTTTTTGTCGAGAGCAGCTACAGGGAATACTTTGAATCCAAGGGGTCTTTATACTATGTTCTCCTGTATGCCGGAGGGATCATTTTTTCCGTTCTTTACGATTACGGGAAACACCGGAATGACGAATATTACAATGCGGTAGGCGCTTCAGGGGCCGTATCCGCCATAGTTTTTACATACATTCTGTTCAATCCTGCCGGCAAGCTCTATCTCTATTTTATACCCATAGGCATTCCTGCCGTCATTTTCGGTGCCATCTACTTAGTTTATTCAGCGTATATGGCACGACGGGGTTCGGATCATGTGGGACACTATGCCCATTTCTGGGGAGCTGTTTTTGGCATAGTCTTCACCATCCTTTTAAAACCGGCTATACTGGTGAACTTCTACCATCAAATTGCGGGGATGATAAGGTAAGGATATCGTAACATTTAATTCATCGAAGGGTCAAGGGGATAATTGGCCCAAATGGCATAATCATCACCGAATTTCCGGATGAGATTACCCCACATCTTCCTGGGATTGGAACGGATGATGGTTTCGGCGGTTATTTTTGATACCACCCACGAGTTCTCTTTGAGTTCCCGTTCAAGCTGATGCGAAGACCATCCCGCATAACCGACAAAAAAACGGATATCGTTCGTAGTGAGCTGATTCAGGATCATCATCTCTTTAATAACTTGAATATCACCTCCCCAGTAAAGGCCATTCATGATCTTCAGGCTGCCCTGTACCACGTCGCCAAGGGTATGAATAAAGAAGATGCTGTCGGTTTTCACTGGGCCACCCAGATAAAGAGGGGCATCAAAGGGAGGAAAATCACGGGTTACCTCGTTTAATGTCACGTCCACCGGCTTGTTCACAATCAGGCCAAAGGAACCTTCTTCGTTATGCTCTGCCAGCAGAACAACGGATTGTCTGAAAAAAAAATCCTGCAGGACGGGATCCGAGATCAGTATCTGCCCTTGTGATGGTTTAATATTTCTTCCGGACGATGGCATCTGAATCAGATTACGATATCTGTTTCCCTGACATTGTGCGCCTTTACCTTCTGTAAAAATAATAAAACGTTGCGTTAAAAAAAAATATTTTACTGAAAGCTGTAACAGGGTAATTTCCTACATTTGAGCGCCAAAAGCCGGAGGGCTCAATTTTTATTCCACCCGTTATGATAAAACAAAATAACCGTAAAAAATATTCTGGCCTCCGCAGCCAATACCCCTATTTTATATATGAAAGTTTTGAATGGCAGGATACCGGCGGCAGCATCGGAGTCCGCTTTGACTTCAATCTGGCCGGCAGCTATCATTTTCATCCTGTCATCAGAGTGCTCAAGAGGGATTTTCTGGCAACCGGGCTGTTTCATGACCGCGCTATGGATACCATTCTCTTCAACCTGGGCATGATAGAACTCATCAGTTACTGGAAGGCTGCCTGTCCGCCAAAGGTCATCATCAGGCCATTCCACCTTGACAGCAACCGGACGGAATGGTGGAAGAAACTGTATTTTAATGGCCTGGGTGAATTCTTTTACCTTAACGGATTACGACCCCGGCCAGATGATTTCCTGGAGATCATTACTGAAACGGATCGTCAACCCGTAAAACTTCAGAGATCCTTTTCCGACGGTTATATCATTCCTGTGGGTGGCGGCAAGGACTCGGCGGTGTCGCTTGAGGTGCTGAAAGGTAAACAGATGCATCCCATGGTCATTAATCCACTGCCCCCGATGTTTGAGACCATCGGGCATGCCGGCATGACAGCCGGTGACACCGTCATCATTGAACGGGACATCGACCCCCTTCTGCTTGATCTGAACGACAGGGGCTTTCTGAACGGACATACACCCTTTTCGGCTCTGGTGGCTATGATGGGTGTGCTGGCTGCAGCCCTGACAGGATACAGGAACATCGCCCTGTCGAATGAATCCAGTGCCAATGAAGCCACTGTCGCTGCCGGCGGCATCAACCATCAATATTCCAAGTCATGGGAATTCGAGAAGGATTTCAGATGGTATACAGGTCAGTGCCTCTCAGATGATATACGCTACTTCAGCCTTCTCAGGCCGCTGAATGAACTCCGTATTGCCAGTCTTTTTGCGGGTATGCCCCAATATTTCCATGCCGTAAGGAGCTGCAATGTGGCCGGTGCCGACAATGCCTGGTGCGGCCGGTGCCCCAAATGCCTCTTTGCCTTCATCATCCTGTCACCCTTCATCGACAAGCAGACCCTCACGCTGATGTTCGGGAAAAACATGCTTGGCGACAGGGAATTGACCGGTATTCTCGACCAGATGACAGGATTCACCGCCGAAAAACCTTTCGACTGTGTCGGTACCATCGGGGAGACAAAGGCCGCCCTTGATCTGCTGATACGGCGCTACCATGGAAGGGAGATGCCCGCACTCCTGGGGCATTACCACACAAAGACAAATGGTCAGGAAATGAGTCAGGTGGATGTGGCCGGTATGCTGAAGGCCTTCAACACGGAACATTTCTTAAATCCTGAAGAAGAAAACCGTTTAAGATCACTGTTGCATGATTGATTTTTTGAAACGGTACTTCGCAGATAAAAAGGTACTCATACTGGGTTTCGGTATCGAGGGGCAGTCCACTTACCGGACACTGAGGGATCTTTTCCCTGATAAGCCGCTGGCCATAGCCGACAAAGATCCGGACATCCTTCAGAAACATCCCTGGCTCCGTGACGATCACATGACCACACTTATCGCAGGTGAACATTATCTCGATTCAATCAGTGATGCCGATCTCATCATCAAGTCACCCGGCATCACTGACCACCCTGAATTTCTCCATGCCACAGGCCGGACCGTGACTTCACAAACGGAACTTTTCCTGACGCACTATAAAAGCCAGATCATCGGCGTGACGGGCACCAAGGGAAAAAGTACAACATCGAGCCTGCTATACCACATCATCTTGCTGCATACATCCAACACCATTCTTGCGGGTAACATCGGAACTCCCTTGTTTGATTTTGCCGGTAAAACAGACGGAAACACCGTCATCATTTGCGAACTTTCTGCCCACCAGCTCGACGGCATCACCTGTTCACCCCATATTGCCATCCTGCTGAACATGTACGAGGAACACCTTGACCATTATCAATCATTCGCCGCTTACCGGGAAGCAAAATTCAATATTGTCAGGCACCAGGAGCCTGGCGATATCTTTATTTACAACGGTAATGACCCCGTTATTCTGCGGCAATTAAACAGCTTGCGCATCAGGAGCCGGACGATACCTTTCTCCCTTCGTCATTCGTCATCATCAGGGTGTTACGCTGCGGACAACGAGACCATACATTACAATGACACCGATGGCAGCGCCTCCTTTCATATCGGTGTCCCGCCGGTAAAAGGCGAGCATAACTTCATGAACATCATGGCGGTCATAGCCGCATGCAAAGTGACGGGCATCCCTGACGATATCATCCTAAGCGGTATCGGCTCTTTCCATGGCCTGGAGCATCGTCTTGAATACATCGGGACATACCACGGCATTCCATTCTATAACGATTCCATCGCCACGGTTCCGGAGGCCACCATGTATGCCGTGAAGACGCTTCAGACGGTCGACACGCTGATCCTCGGCGGATTCGACCGTGGTATTGATTTCTCGGCTCTCATCCGCTTTCTGAAGAAAAGCGGCATCAGTAACCTCATCTTCACCGGTGATGCCGGAAAACGTATGCTGACGATGTGTGAAGCAACAAAACTTCCCGGCAAACGGTTATTTTTTGCCGCCGACATGGATGAAGTGGCCGGGATAGCCATACGTTACACCGGCCGCGGGAAAATATGCCTGCTGTCGCCCGCAGCCGCCAGCTTCGGCATGTACAACAATTACAGGGAAAGAGGGAATGCTTTCAGAAGGGCCGTCAGCAAGTGAATGTGATTTTTAAAAAATATATATCTTCGTAAACCAAAAATTAACCCGATTGAAGAGATTATTACCCGTCATATTATTGCTGGCCATACTGAATGAAACCTGGGGTTATTATGTCTTTTTCAGGATCATGCAGTATGAGGCGAGAAAAACAATGACCGGTAAAATATCCCTTTTAGACGACAGGGAACAACTGACCGTCATTACCATTGATATTCGCGACCGGTCGGCCATTCAATGGATCCGGGAAAAGAAAGAATTCATTTACCGTGATGCTTTGTACGATGTGGTCAGGATCAGTACCACGGGTCAGACGGTCTCCTATTATTGCATCAACGACACCAGGGAGAAAGAGGTCATCAGCGATTTTCAAAAAACAGCCGATCACAGGACCAACACCTCCAAATCCAGGGTGCTGTCCAAACTGATCATCCAATGCTGGTACATCGGCCATGGTGTCATGATACAGTTTTTAGGCCAGTCCTGTGACATCAGTTTTGCTGGTCCCATTTTTTCATACAAGACAACATACAGGGAAATACTGACACCACCCCCCGAAATCCCGTTCACTTCCTGACCCTTTCATCTGTTCCGGTTTTGTCATTTTCACGGGGACAGTATAAAAAAGGCGCATGATACGGTCACGCGCAATGTGTATATTGTGGCATAAGGTGTCATGACGCCTGCTATGGAGGGATTGAAAAATCAAGTTATCATTTCATTAAATCCAAGAAAATAATGCAAACAAGACATTACATAGCCGTTTTACTGATCATGGTATTTAACATGGCTTATGGTCAGCAAAGCGAACAGAAGCAGGACACCATAAGGCAGGAGAATCTCAGTGCTGTGGTGATCAGTGCCACGAGGCTGCCGATGCCGTTAAAGTACAACCCCGGTGCCGTCAGCCTGGTCACGCCCAGGGTGCTCTCCTATATGCCGCGTTCCATCGCGGCCGATGAAGCGTTAAGGCTGACGCCGGGCGTGAGGATCGACAACCAGGCCAACGGTTCACGCCTACATATGTCGATCAGGGGGCAGGGCATTTTATCCGAGAGAGGATTACGCGGTATCAGGGTGATCCTCGACGGCATACCCATTAACGATCCTTCGGGCTTTGCACCCGATCTGTATGATGTGGACTGGGAAACCGTCCAGCACATAGAAGTTCTCAGGGGTCCTTCGGCATCCCTTTACGGATGCAGCTCCAACGCCGGCGTCATTAATATCGTCACGGACAACGGCGGTGAGAAACCTGTCAATGGGACCATATACAGTTCCTTCGGATCCAATGGATTCTTTAAGGTCCTGGGTCAGATCGACGGCTCAAAAGACGACATGAATTACCGTGTGACCTTCTCACACCTCATGGGTAACGGATACCGTCACCATACCGCATTCTGGGGTAACAATTTCGGTGAGAAGATCAACTGGCATCCTGGCGAGAAGGTGAATATCACGCAAGTGCTGTATGTCACCGACTATTTCAATCAGAATGCCGAAGGATTAAATCTGTCGCAGCTCAATGATCCCCGTCAGGCCAATCCGGATGCCATCCCGCTCAATGAGTACCAGAAAACGCGCCGGGTCACGAATGGTGTGTCGGGACAAGTGAAGGTGGCAAAAAACCAGGAACTCCAGTTCAGTGGTTTCCTGAGGCTGACGGATTATAAGGAGCCGGGTTCATCGGCGGTGCAGTACAGAGATTTCAGGACCTCGGGAACCTCGGTACAATATACGCTGACCAATGGCAAAAAAAAGATCATCAATCATTTCAGCGTCGGTTCCGATTATGAATATCAAATAATCGATGAATACAAGGTCCCCAATATCAAGGATCCCAACAGGACCGAAAAGATCGGTGACGTCAGCGAGACCGTGATTGAAGACACGGTTCTTCTGGCCAATCAGAACGTCAGGCAGTATTCCCTTGGTTTCTTTGCCATTGACCGTCTGGAACTGGGTAAAAAACTGAATGCCATCTTCAGTGTCAGGTATGATGCCATGAACAATAAGTTGACCGATAAGATGAACAGACCCGTCAAGCTTTCGGGCAAGGCCGATTACCAAAGAACGACAGCGCGTGTGGGTCTGAATTACAGTTTCAGTCCCTTGCTGAACATCTATGCCAACTTGGGCCAGGGCTTCCTGCCTCCGACTACCGAGGAGCTGGCCAATAATCCGGCATCTTACGGGGGATTTAACAAAGACCTTGTCCCGGCCACTTCCCTGGGTGAAGAGATAGGCTTCAGAGGATTCAAAGGGGATATGCTCTATTATGACCTCACGTTTTTCTATTTAAACACCGATCATGACTTTTACAGGTACAGGATCGCCGACAGGCCTCTTGAAACCTTTTACGGCAATGCCGGTTCAAGCCGCCGTTTCGGTGTGGAAACATCCGTCAAGTACTCTCCTGTCGCTCCTTTGACTTTCCGGGTAGCATACACTTACTCCAACTTCAAGTACACATCACCCGACAGCATCAGCGGTGACTGGCTGCCGAATTCACCGCAGCATCAATTGTATGCCGAGATCAGTTACAGGTTCCTGAAGCATTTTACCGTCGTGGTCAGCACGGAATTACAATCCAAATGGTACATTTATACCGATGTAGTTCATAAGGACATTTCTCAGGACGGTTTTAACCTTTACCACGCCAGGGTGGCCTATGATTTTACGCTCGGACATCTTCAGGGAGAGATATCACTGTACGGTAAGAACCTGACAGGAAAGGAATATATTGCTTTTACCGAACCCGATCCTGACGGTAACAGTTACCAGCCGGGAGCAGGCAGGGAATTTTTCGGTGGGATTAAACTACGGTTCTGAGACAGAGATCAGGCTGGTTTTTCAGCATCACTGTCATCAGCCTTGGATTTTTTCCTGGAAGCGGTCTTGGCTTTTGATTCGGTTTTCTTAGCCGTTTTCTTGGGTGCAGGTTTGGCAGCCTGTTCTTCAGCCGCAATGGCCTGCTTTTCGGCGGCTTTTTCTTTTTTGGGTGGCTTCTGAGCAGGCTCTTCAACCTGCACCTCTTCCCTGACCGGTTCGGCCGGAGTAACGGCTTCCTCAACAACAGGGGGAGCTGCCACTGCTGCAACCTCTTCAACAACAGGCGGAGCTGTCACCGCTGCAACCTCTTCAACAACAGGCGGAGCTGTCACCGCTGCAACCTCTTTGACCACCGGTTTTACCTTTTCTTTTTGTTTGCCTGTGATGGCCCTGGCCGTTGTAACCGGTTTGGGGCTCTTTTTTCTGCGGGGTCTTCTGACACCATAAGTACCTAAAACGATCTTGCCTCTTTTCGACTTTTTATCTCCTTTACCCATGTGATGATGATTTTACCATTAGCAAATTGCCGTCAAAAGTAATGAAAATATTTCTTGATCAATATAAACGTCTCAAAACTGTTTCAAGATGAAGTCCTTGTCTTAAGGTATTCCTTCTCCAAAAGATCGGCATGTTGTACGACGTTACTCACCCAGGCGATCTTTATCTCCGTCTCCTCTTCCGGTGTGAGTTGCCAGCCGGCCACTGTCTTCTTCATTTTGTTCGTGAGGTGATGAAGGAAAATGGCGGCCGACACGGATATGTTGAGGCTCTCGGTGAAGCCGACCATGGGTATCTTAACAAACTTGTCGGCAAGCTTCAGAGCCACGTCAGTCAGTCCCTTCAACTCATTTCCGAACACCAGGGCAGTTTTGTTTTCGAGTGGCAGGTCATCCAATGAATAATCATTCTTATGAGGGCAGGTGGCCACGATATCATAACCTGCTTTTTTCAGTGAAGAGAGACAAAGGGCCGTGTTGTTCCCGGCGGTGTTATACCTGGTTATGGTAAGCCATTTATTGGAGCCCAGGGCCACATCAGGATTGATCCTGTATTTGTTTTTGTTTTCGATGATATGGACATCCTGGACACCGAAACAGTCGCAGGTACGCAGGACAGCGCTGGCATTGTGGGGTTGAAAAATATCCTCCAGCACCACGGTGAGGTGGCGTGTCCGGTGATGAATGAGCTGCTCGAATTTATTGCGTTTGTTATCCGAAATAAAACGGTACAGATAGTCAAGGTATGCCTGCCTGGATGGTACGTCAGCCATAGGGATCATCTTTTGGTCTGAATACAAATAAAAAGGCTGCCGTCTCCTGAAACATCGAACCGGCAGCCTTCTTGTGCAAGGGCAAAATCATTTTACGGTTTTCTTCAACTCTGCCCCAGGTCTGAATTGAGCAACCTTCTTTGCAGGGATTTTAATGGGGCTGCCAGTGCGGGGATTTCTGCCCGTGCGCGCGGAACGTTTGGCGACATGAAAAGTACCAAAACCCACCAATGCGACACGGTCACCTTTTTTAAGAGCTTGCGAAGTTGATTTGATAAATGCTTCCAGAGCCTTTTTGGCATTAGCCTTTGATATCTTGGCTTCCGAAGCAATTGCTCCAATGAGTTCTGCCTTGTTCATAATTTTCCGGTTTTGATTAATAATAAAGTGAACTGCAAAGATATTTAATAAATCTTGCAAAATCAAGTATTGCGCCGCATAAATCAGCCGCTGCGCTTTCCCTTCCCATGGCCGGGTCGCGGTGAAATGGCGATCCTGAAGACAATCCCTATCCCCTCTGATCATCATACCAGTGAGTCGGCAGTAAGCCATGATTAAAAATATTCCGCATTATGACATAGTTGTGAAAAAAAACATACTTTTGCAAAAATTTTAACACATGGCAAAAAAGAAGGCTAAAGCTGAAGAAAACATCCTCGCGGTTGAGGAGGCGCTAAGTAAAACCGAACTTTTCATTGAGAAACACCAGAAGATCATTTATATCATAGTTGGGGCCGTGGTGGTGGCGGCTCTTATCTTTTTCGGATATAAGAAGCTTTATCTGGCCCCAAGGGAGAAAGAGGCACAGTCGCAGATGTTCATGGCCGAAAAATATTTCGATAACGATTCATTGCAGCTGGCCCTCAACGGCGACGGCAATTACCTTGGTTTTCTGAGTATCATTGATGAATACGGTATGACCAAAACAGGTAACCTGGCGAAATATTATGCCGGTATCAGTTACCTTCATCTGGGTGACTACGACAAGGCCATTGATTACCTGCAACGTTTCAGGGGACAAGATGTCATGGTTTCGTCCGTGGCACTGGGAGCCATCGGTGATGCCTACCTTCAGCTCGGACAAACACAGGAAGCCTTGCATTATTATCTCAAAGCCGCTGATGACCATAATGACGATTTCACCACACCCCTGTTCCTGATGAAAGCCGGACTGGTTTATGAAAGTCTCGGCGATTATCATAGTGCGCTACAGTTGTATGAACGAATAAAAAAGGACTACCGTAAAAGTTTTGAATACAGAACCATCGATAAGTATATCGGACGGGCCAAAGGATACCTCGGCATGGAGTGAGGCTTTTCGCCTTAGAGTAAAAAACCTGGTCATGTGACCGGGTTTTTTTATATCTTCGGGCTATAATTTCACTCATGGTCTTACGGATTGTATATCTTGGGACACCGGATTTTGCTGTTGCCCCTCTTGATCTTCTGCTGACCAACGGATATGATATCGCCGCTGTGGTTACTGCTCCTGACATGCCTGCCGGGCGTGGTCAGAAGATAACACTGTCGGCGGTGAAGCGGTACGCAACATACCACCGCCTGCCGGTCCTTCAGCCGCCGGTGTTAGGCGACGCGGCATTCTTACAGCATTTAAAAGCCCTGCACGCCGACCTGCAGGTGGTGGTGGCCTTCCGCATCCTGCCGCGTGAGGTCTGGAGCATGCCCCCACTGGGTACGTTCAACCTTCACGCCTCGCTGCTGCCACAATACCGCGGTGCCGCTCCCATCCACCGCGCCATCATGAACGGTGAGACCGTCACCGGTGTCACCACGTTTTTTATCGATGATCATGTCGACACCGGACAAATCCTTTTTCAGGAAAAGACACCCATTGGCCCTGATGAGACTTACGGCGAGCTCCACGACCGTCTTCAATCACTTGGAGCCGAACTGGTTCTGAAGACGGTGAGGATGATCGAATCAGGTGACATCCTGCCGGTAGACCAGAAAAAACTGGCCGGTATGGAAGAGCCTCTCAGAAAAGCACCCAAAATACAGAAGGAGGATTGCCGCGTTAACTGGCATATGCCTGCACAGGCTGTCCATAACATGATAAGGGGATTGAGTCCATGGCCGGGGGCTTGTACCGACCTGGTCGCTCCGTCAGGTCAGCTATACCAGGTTAAGATCATACGTTCCGCCATCCATCTTCAGAGCACCGGCCTGCCTGCCGGCAGAATCATCACCGACGGTAAAAGTCATGCCGGCGTGGCCGTTTCTGACGGTATCATTCAAGTTATCGAGCTGCAGCTTTCTTCCAGAAAAAGAATGACCATTGATGAATTTCTTAAAGGATTCCGTTTGACTCAGGAATGGCAGGTCGTCTGAAAACCTCTCTTCTTGCATCTCCCGGAAAGCAGTATATATGGCACTTTCGTGATTCGGACGCCCGCAATTTCAATAATGACAAGGATTTTATGATATGAGTTATTAACAAAACTGCTGTTTTATTAACATTTTCGGGGGTTTTAGCGTGCCGGGTATTGATTTTACGTATAAAACAATTATCTTTGCCTGTTCTTCTTCAATGAATTAGTATTAATTAAAAATCTTGAAAAATGAACAAAGCTGAATTAATCGAAGCCATGGCTTCAGGATCAGGGTTGACCAAGGCCGATGCCAAAAGAGCATTGGATGCTTTTGTAAATGCCACTTCCTCAGCTCTGAAAAAAGGTGACAGGGTTGCTCTCGTGGGATTTGGCTCTTTTTCGGTAGCAAAACGCGCTGCCCGTAAAGGACGGAATCCGCAAACCGGCAAGGAAATCAAGATTGCTGCCAAGAAAGTTGTCAAATTCAAAGCAGGCACCGAATTAGCCGGCCACGTGAAGTAAATCCTTTCTGAAAAGCTTGAAACCCGTCAGTGTGATCTTTCACGGATCAGCGGCGGGTTTCATTTTTCATTACAAACCGGTACAACCTCCCGGCATCCTCTCCGGCGTAATTTACGCCCACTCTGGCGGTACGGATGATAGAGTTGTCATTGATCTGTAATCCCCTGTCTTCAAGCCATATCCTAGGTCCATCCCCCGTCATGGCATCATCCGTCAGATCGATACCCGACATGGAATAATGGATTCCCAAAGCCTTAGTCACCTTACCGGGGCCGTCGGTCAGCTTCATCGGTGTACCGGCACAGCCCATGCGTTTTTCCATCACGGCCATGCCGGTGACAGGAAACAATGCCCTGATGAGGATGGCATCGGGGATATCCCTCTCGTTGGTTACGATATTGAACATGGAATGAACGCCATAGCACAGGTAGATGTATGCCACACCGCCCCCGGCATACATGACTTCGGTACGTGATGTCCGCCGGCCGCCATAAGCATGCGATGCTTTGTCATCAATGCCGGCATAAGCCTCCGCCTCGGTAATATAACCCCCGCATAACTCGCCGTCGATATAAGTAAACAAAAATTTCCCGACCAGTTGACGTGTGATGCCCACCACATCATCACCACGGTAAAATGCTTTGCCTATGACACCCATATCCCGTTTATTTTTTCCATTTCAGCCTGTTTCTTTCATCCTTTATGATCATTCCGTGATCCAGCAACCATTGAACGACAGCCAGCACTTTATCTTCATCATGTTCCTGAAGGCTATCGACCACCTCATAGATGGTAGGCACTTTTTTCTGCAGCAGGGTCTGCACCATGATCTTCAACCTTTCGAACTCACGCTCATTGACTTTTCTTTTATGTTGTTCGATGCAGACATCACATTTACCACAGGGTCCACTTTGACTCTCACCGAAATAAGCCAGCAGGCTCTGGCTGCGGCATGACGCTGTGGAGGTCGCATATTCAATGACGCCATTGAGCCGTGCAGAGGCCTGCTCTTTTCTTTCTTTATAATGCCTGTCGGAGATGATGACGTGACGCTCGTCCAGCCGTGCCTCGGTGAAAATGACGCGTGGTTTATCCTTTTGCGGAACATACTCCACCAGCCCCAGCCGATGCAAATGAGCGATGTTCGCGACGGCCTCTTCTTTTGTCAATGCCGACCGGTAAGCCAGTTCCTGCTCATTGATGGGGACAAAATCGTTGAACAATCCGCCGTACGATCGCAGGATGACTTTGATAAAGCTGTCCATAGCGGCATTCCTCAGTTGAAAATCATACAGAACCCCCCTGTCCGCAATGATATGCAGCTTGGAAGGTTCATGCAAAGCTTCCGTCGTGACCAGATAGCCTTCTTTCTCAAGAAATTTCAGGGAATTGTGCACCGTCACCGGATCGAGTTTGAAGTTCCTCGAAAATTCGCTGATCTCAAAATCAAAGTCCTGGTCTTTACCGCTGCCCACCGGCAACTGGAAATAGTTGCCCAGGGCCTGGTACACGGTCTTAATGGTCGCCGGTGAAGGAAACGATCTGGCCATGTTATGCCTGGCATCGGCGATATCCGATTCATTGAAAAGCATAACGGCAAACGACGGCTTACCGTCCCTGCCGCCTCTGCCGGCTTCCTGAAAATAGGCTTCCAGGCTGTCGGGAATATCCATATGGACAACAAGCCGGACATCCGGTTTATCGATGCCCATGCCGAAAGCATTGGTGGCGACGATCACGCGGCAGGCGCCACGGAGCCAGGCGTCCTGGCGGGCGTCACGCACACGCTGATCCAGACCCGCATGATAGAAATCGGCCGTTATGCCGTTCTTACTCAGAAACGTGGCTATCTCCCTCGTCTTCCTGCGGTTTCTCATGTATACGATACCTGTCCCTTTGATCCTGCCGGCAATCTTCAACAACCGCCCGAATTTATCCTCTTCCTTAATGACCATGTAGGTCAGATTCTCCCTTCTGAAACTGCTTCTAAAGATATTCCCGGCTCTGAATCTCAGCTTGTCCTGTATATCTTTCACCACCGGCGGCGTGGCGGTGGCCGTCAGCGCTATGACGGGCACCCCCGGGAAAAATTCCCTTATTTCTGCAATTTGCAGATAGGGAGGCCTGAAATCATAACCCCACTGAGAAATGCAATGCGACTCGTCAACGGCTATCAGACCCACCTTCATTTTACGAAGATTCTCCCTGAATATTTCCGACTGAAGGCGTTCGGGCGACAGGTATAACAGTTTCAAATCACCGTATACGGCATTGTTGATGACGATCTCTGCCTCGCCCTGGGGCATGCCCGAATGGATGGCTGCAGCCTTCACCCCTTTGGTCCTCAGGTGTTCCACCTGGTCACGCATAAGCGCTATCAAAGGTGTAATCACCAGGCATAAGCCTTTTACGGCCAGCGCAGGTACCTGGAAACAAACGGACTTACCTCCGCCGGTAGGCAGCAAGGCCAGTGTATCACGACCTGCCAGCACCGACAAGATGATATCCTTCTGCAAAGGCCGGAACGACGGATAGCCCCAATATTTCATCAGTATTTCCTCTAAAGCCGGCCCACCGTTTTTCGGAGATTCTTCAGGAACCATGAATAGAGAATTCAAACATCAAGCACCCGATAAAAATATTAAAGATAATGTGTGATCTTATAGCTTTTTCTTCTCAACCATTTCTTTTCACCAGCAGGGCGACGTTCTCCACATGATGGGTATGCGGGAACATGTCGACCGGCTGCAGTCTGGCGACGGCATAACGGTCATTCATCAGGGCGATGTCGCGGGCCTGAGTGGCCGGATTGCAGCTGATGTAGATGATCCTTGACGGTGCCATCTCCATCATGCTCCTGACGACCCGCTTATGCATGCCGGCACGCGGCGGGTCGGTGATGATCACATCCGGTCGCCCGTATGCGGCTGTGAAGTCCTCACCGAGGAGCCGCGATATATCACCTGCAATAAAATCCGTGTTGACGATGCCGTTGAAAGCCGCATTTTCCCTGGCATCCTCCACCGCAGCCGTCACATACTCGATGCCGGTCACCCGGGCGGCATGATGCGAAAGGATGTTGGCGATGGCACCTGTTCCCGAATAAAGATCGTAAACATTCTCTTTTCCGGTGAGTTGAGCGAATTCAAAGACTTTGGCATAAAGCCGCGAAGCCTGGCGGGCATTGGTCTGAAAAAATGACACCGGTCCGATCTTAAACTTAATGACCTGGTCATCTGTCTCAGGTATCTTCATGGTTTCGATAATATATGGCCTGCCTTTGTAAAGTATGGCATCCAGATCGGAAATGACATCATTTTTTTTACTATTGACCACATACATCAGCGAAGTGATCTCAGGAAAACGACCCGCAAGGTGTTCGAGTAATGCCTTGCTCTTTTTCTCATCGTGATGACCAAAAACCACCACCACCATCAGGTCATCGCCGGTTGTCGTACGTATGATCAGGTTACGCAACAAACCCCTGTTGTTTTTCACATCATAGAACGCCATCCCATGGTCCAGCGCGAATTGTCTGACGGCCGATCGGATCGCATTGGAGGGATCTTTCTGCAAATAACAATGCTGTATGTCGATGACTTTGCTGAAAACATACGGTACATGGAATCCCAAGGCCTCGCCGGCGGGGGGTTGGAGAGCTTTCATATCGTCATCTGTGAGCCAGCGTCGGTTGGAAAAGGTGTACTCAAGTTTGTTACGGTAATATTGTGTTTCAGGTGAAGGTATGATGGGTTCTATTTCAGGGATATCCACCTTACCAATCCTGGTGAAGTGATCTGCGACCTGTTTCTGCTTGTAAAACAACTGGTGTTCATAGGCCAGATGCTGCCACGAGCAACCGCCGCAGAGGCCGAAATGAGAACAAAATGGCTCTGTGCGTTGGCTGGAATAGATGTGAAAGTGAACGGCCCGGGCCTCGAGATAGGATCTCTTTCTGCGGATGATCTTCAGGTCGGCAACATCGCCCGGAGCGGCATAGGGCACGAAAATGACCAGATCACCGGCACGGGCCACAGCTTTGCCCCTTGCACCGGCATCGATGACAGGCACCTTCTCATAGATGGAAGGAGATTCTTTTCCCATCTTTGGTTTTTACAAATCTTGTGAAATGACAAAATTACGGAGGAAAAGATGTGCTTTAAATTTTATTTTTCTATTATTGATTCCTCAAGCTATAAAGGCTGAGAAAAGAAGCCGGCTTTATTCAGGTTAAATGTCATTATAACTGACCCGTTGCGATCGTTGCGATATCATTGCGCCCATTGCGGTTAAAATAAAAAGTATCTCTATATAAATCGTTTTAATTAAGAGAATTATTTTAATTAACCGCAATGCCCGCTATGAATGCGCCGAGTAGGACAAGGGGAGTTGCACCCCTTGTCCTCTCACGGAACCGTACGTGACAGTCTCCCGTCATACGGCTCTTGTTATTCTTGATAGACATCAAGCATATCCCTTTTGCCAGTGATAAAACAGATTGGGGTTTTCTTGTTTTATCACCGCGAGTTTTAAAACGGCTTTCCGATACCCCACTTTGTGTTTCTTCCTGATCCATTTGATCAGTCTCAGATCCACTTTTTGAAGAACTCTCCTTAGGCTTCGATTGCTGTAAAGATCATAATATCCAATCCATCCTCTTAGCTTTATATTCAGCGATCTTGCGATATCTTCTATTTTCAACTGTGTCTGTTGCCAGACATATTCATCTCTTATCGCATCTCTGAGCTTCTTCTGATTTGATTGACTGATTTCTGCTGTAAATGCCATAAATAGTTTCCCGTCCTTCTTGCTCTTTCTTGCCCTTGGTTGAAAACTAAACCCAAGGAACTCAAACTTCACTATTTCATGGTTCTCTTTACGTCTGTAATCTTTACAATAGGCTATTCGCGTCTTCTCCTCTTTTAGCTTTAGCTTTACTTCCCCAAGCCTCTTCCTCACTGTTCCCAACACTTTCTCTGCTTCGACTTTGCTCCCGCAGTGGATGACCACATCGTCCGCATACCTCACAAAGCTTACTTGTGGGTAGTTTCTGCTTAACCATAAATCTAATGCATAGTGAAGATACAGGTTTGCCAACAATGGACTGATGACTCCTCCTTGTGGCGTGCCTTTCCCTTGCCGTTCTTCTGTCGTCCCATCTTTCCTTTGGATTGGCATGTTTAGCCATCGCCTTATGTATAGCTGTACCCATTTCTCCTCCATCACATGCGCTACTGCCTTCATCATTAACTCATGGTCTATCTCATCAAAGAACTTGCTGATGTCCATATCTATCACCCAGTCATACCGGTAACAGTTTGTCCTTACCTGTTCCAATGCCTGGTGTGCGCTCTTTAATGGCCGATAACCGTATGAGTTCTCATGGAATAGTTTGTCGATCTTCTCTTCCATGTATTCCTTCACTACTTGCTGTGCTATCCGGTCTCGTAGTGTCGGTATGCCTAATTTGCGTTTCTTCCCATCTTTCTTCGGTATCTCTACCTCTTTTACCGCTTGCGGATGATAACTCCCTGAGGCCATCCGGTTCCAGATCACATACAAATTCCCTTCTCTGTCTTTGTCAAATTCTTCCCAACTCTCATTGTCTATGCCTGCTGCCTTGCCTCCCTTTCTTACTTTCTCGTACGCCTGTCTCACCTGCTCATACTCAATGGGGACTGTTTTGCCTACGTGTTCATTCATTTTAATCTTCCCTTTCGGTTGTTTGATAAATTTACACTGAATAACCAAGACCCTTCGCTCCTCCCCGGTTTCCCGCGGTCTCTTCACTACTATGGTCTTGTCCGACCTCCGCTTTCCAGTTGGTATCGCCAACTGTCCCTTTTCCGGCGGAGTTCACACGTTCCGTAATAGAGCCTGCTTTTAAGTCATGTCGCCTGTATGACGGTGGGCGCATAGCCAGTAATCAGGTTGCCGCTATGCTCTTCTCTACATCCATTGCATAATGCGATTTTGCCCTACAACTTCGCGATTTCGTCACTTCTTCAGCGATTCATTTGCATTCATCTCTTAAAAGCTTACCTGATCTTTTCTAAGACCTTTTCTCTGTCCGTTCACCACATTAGCCTTGCGGCTTCTGCAGCGCAGAGCGGTTTGGTAATCCTGCCTGAACAGCGTTACCGATACCCCACAATGAATAGCACTTTCATTGTTGTATCATCTCTATTACAGCATGTTAAAGAACGTCAGTACCTCTCTAACTTCGTGTCACAAGCAAAGAACGCGGAGGATGCGCAGAGAGCGCCGAGGAATAAAGTGCTTATTTTAAGTACTCTGTGTGCTCTGCGTTTCCTTTGCGAACTCTGCGGTTAACTAAAAAATCAGTTCTGTTACACCCTCGTCAGGGGGTGAGGTTGTCACCGATTACTCCACCACCACCGTCGCGGCCCCGTACACAGAATGATACTGCCCGTCGTACATGGCCTCGGCGCTCACCGGACCCATTTTATATGTTCCTTTCGAGACGGCCCGCACGGTATAGTAAAAATTGGTCCATGCGTCATTGCGTATGGTCACCCAATGGTAATAGCTTCTTCCCAGCTTATTCCTGTCGGGTTCGGTGATGAAGAATGTGATGCGGTCGTCACGGATATCCATGTAATCGGCTTCAGACCGGTCTTTGACCCATGTCAGCTCCTTCTGCGGTGTGATGCGCGGGTTCTCTATCTCGAAACACGCCGGCAGCAGGTCGGTTACCGCCACATTCATCATATTATTTACCGATGTGGAGCGGACACTGATCTTTACCACCACCAGGTCGTTCTGATGAAAGGTCAGTGCCGTGAACGGCCGGCCGAAACGGTCATAGAAGGCTTTTCGCACCTCCATGTAGCTGTCTTCCTCCTTCACCCTGCCGGTAACGCTGACACCCCTGACATCGTAAAAATAATAAAGCATCCCGGTGCCCTGTGTCACGATCTTAAGGGGTTTGTTATCCAGGTTGCCCGTGATCACTTTATCCTCTCCGGCATATTGGCCGACCTGTTTACCGCCGGCATACAATGTGGCTTCCACATGATCCTCTGCCGACAGGCTGGCCAGTTTACCCAGGGCCAGCAACGCCATGGCCCTGTCCTGCGTTGAATACCAGTCATTCTTTTTCAGCTCCTCCGACAACATCCGGCCAAGTGCCGGTATTTGCTGGTCCTCAGGATTGACTTCCAGAAGCGTGTACAGCGACAGGGCGAGGTCCCTGACGTAAGAGTCGAAAGATCCTCCCATGGTGCGTTGTATGCGCAGGTCACCCGAGGAGGTGGGTAAGACAGCCTGGCTGCTCATTCTGTCGCCCAGAAGCATGAAAGCGGCCGCCAGCATGTACCGGCTCTCATTGTCCATCTCATCTGTCCTGGCCTTGTAATAGTTCATCAGCGACAGATTCTGATTGCCGTTCAGTGCCATGACATACAGGGAATAGAAAATCTCCTTGTCGGCCAGCGTCTTTTTATAGTACATGCCGTTGATATCCCTGAAATAATATTCCCAGGTACTTTTCTCCTTTGATTTTATCTCCAGATAACGGATGATGTTGTCGAAGACCTGCTCGTTGATGGTATACCCGGCTTTACGTGCCTCGTAGAGAAAATGTCCGGCGTAGGCCGTCACCCACCAGTTCTCGCGGAAACACTCCGGCCACAGCATAATGCCGCCGTTAAAGATCTGCAATGACTGTATCTTTTTTATGGCTTCCTGGACAAGGTAGGCGGGATTATACGGGCGATTCCCCTCTTTCTGCTCCAGCATGCCGGCCAGATCACCGTAATAGATAAGGGGAAAGGCTTTGGAGATGACCTGCTCGGTGCATCCGTAAGGATACCTCAGCAGGTAGCTGAGATCGTTGCTGAACCTGATGAGGGGTGTGTTGCTCAGGATGATCTTCGAGGCGACCGTACCGGAGATGAAGTCATCGTTAATGGTGAAGGTGGTTGAGTCGCCTGCTTTCACCGTCCCTGATCCGTTAACGGTGGCGAGGCCTGCCGGTGGCCGCACCGGCACCTCGGTCTCGTCGTTGAAGGTCTCGCCGAAGGCGTCCGCCGCGGCTGTCACCTCCGATCCGCCTATGCCGGGGCCGGCAGTGATCCCAAAGTTGACCTGTCCTTCCCGGTTGGGCTCCAGCTTAATCTGTTGTTGTGCGGTACCCTCCACTGCCAGAGGTCCTTTCACGGTCATAGTCACCTCCGCCGTCGCCGTCTTCGAGGTGGTATTGGTGATGGTCACGGGAACCACGGCCCTGTCACCGGGGCTGAGAAAACGCGGCAAGGCCGTACTCAGCACCAGGGGATCGGCTACTTTCATCATCTTTTCAGCCGAAGCGAACCGGTGGCCGGCATAAGCCACCGCCATGATACGCAGTGAGCCGGAGAAATGAGGTATATCCACATCGAAATGACATTCACCGTTGTCACCGGCTCTCATGATACCGCTCCAGAATGCCAGCAACCGGACCCTTTTACTGGTAATGGGATTCATCCGTCTGCCCATCTCGGCTGCCAGGTCTCCGCCGGTCTTGGAGGCGGCAGCCAGCTCCGGCATCAGGTAGGCATAAAGATCATACGGCACCACTTCCAGGGCCCTTTTCTGATAAAAATATTCAAACGGATCGGGGGTCCTGAAGGCGGTGACCTGCAGGATGCCCTCATCCACTACCGCAATGGTGACGTCAGCACCCGGCCTGGTTTTCACCGTGACCTGTTGCTTCCGGTTGCTGCGGCTGTCATCGACGGCCATAACAGTTAAGGGTAGTTTGTCATTATTATCGATGATCCTGAGAGACTTATAACCATGAGCGACGGTCAGGGGGATGCTGTTGTCTTTCTGAGGTCTGATGAGCGTGGCAGAGACATACACATTGGGTAGCTTATCTTGGTTGAGCCGCAGATCAAGGCTGACGGCTTTATTGTTGGTGGTCTGGAACTGCGTCAGCGACACCTCATCGCGCTCCACCGTGATGAGCAGCTTACCATCGAAAGGAGTCTTGAAGAGCAGCCGCGCCGTTTCACCGGGCCTGTATTCATCTTTATCGCTCTCGATGATGACCTGCCCCTCCTTGCTCACTTCGAAAGAGGTGTACTCAGTATCATACCATCCATAGGCATAAAACTCCTCAGCCACATGGCTACGGGCGCCCTCCTTCATTACCCTTACCTCATAGCTGCCCGATTGCGAGGGGGTGAAAGGAAAGGACGTCAACCGGGTGCCGATGGTCACCGGCTGGTCGAGGATCACGGTCTCGACTTTATGCGACACATACCTGTAACTGTTGCCCTGGTGCTCGATCACGCTCTGCCAGGTGATTTGGACTATCTGCACCCTGACAGGCACATTGTCGAGGGGCCGGCCGTCCCTATCGACAGCCACGAAGGTGAATACCACGGGCTTGCGCGTGTCCACCCACCGGTCAAAGCGGCGTATGCCATAGAAAACATCCTGGGTGTAGATGTTAAAAGTATTCAGCCTGTTCACGGGCCGTCCTGTCTCATCAAACACGGTGGTGTAAATCTTACCTTCAAGTAAGCCGATATCATCGTAACCCTTCAATGTGAACGCCTCGGTGGCTTTACCCTGGGCATCGGTTTGGCCCTGCCTGGTCACCTCCTCAAAAGTGATCTCCTTAGGCAGGCTGACATCGAAACTGAAATCAGGATAGTCTTTGGCCACAAACATTTTTTGGGCCACCTGCAGGTTCACTTCATAGTTCCTGCCAGCCGCAGGTGTGCCGAAGAGGTTCATGGCCAGGATGTCGAGATGGATTTCCTCGTCGGGGCGGTAAGCGGTTTTATCTGTGACAGCGGTTACCCTAATTCTGTCGGGCATGAACTCCTCCACCAGTATCCGTGATGATTTCAGGAGAACGTCATTGCCGGAGTATACTTCCATGATATAAGCTCCTGTCATGGCATCGGTGGGGAGATAGAAACGGCCTTCGGCCGACCCCTGGCTGTCGAGGGTCCTTTTGATGGCCAGGAATTCCTTGCCGTCGGGCCTTTTCACTTTTATCTTGACGGGGATGCCGCTCTCCGTGCCCCAAGTCATGGTCCTGACAACGGCGTTGAAGAAGACCGTGTCGCCGGGCCTGTAAAGATCACGGTCGCCATAAAGGAACACATCATAGGGGATGTCTTTGGTTCTCTTGCCTCCCACATCATAACGGGAGGTCTCAACACGGCATTCATCGAAGAAAAGGTAATTGAAGTCGTTCTCCTTTTGTGCCGTGATCATGGCGATGTTGAAATCAGGAACGTTCAAGTGTTTATCCATGAGCTGTGCCACGCCGTTGTTATCGGTGATAGCCGTAAAGACCACCTGGTTATTGCTGCTGACAAAACTGACTGTGACTCCCGGGACGGGCATCGCATCGCGGATAGAGTTCACGAACACAAAGATGTTCTTGTTGCCTTCTTTCACGATGAGCCCGAGGTCGGACACGGCAAACATCTGCACGTCACTAAGCCACGGCTTGTCGGCCGCTTCAACGCGGAGGAGATAAAGGCCCCGGAGCTGGTCCGACAAACCGATATCCTCAGGTTTGATGTTGAGCAGGCTGACCTTGCCCGTTCGGGGCAGGTCACGCATGTCGATCACCCTGGAAAAAATGGTCCGGCCGTCCGACTCCCTGAAAGAATAATCATAGGAACTGTAGTACCTGCCTTCGGCATATTCCCAGTCATAGGTTTTTCCTTCATTAAGATAATGCAGGATATTGTTCTCAAAGACCTTGAAGACGCTTATTTTTATTTGCGGGATATTGACGATCCTGACACCGATGTTCCGGTTGCCTTTCAGCGACAGGTAGCGGCCGGCCTTATCGGTGAAGGCGATATATGGCTCCATCTCGCCGAAGGTCACGTACTGCGTGTAAGAGCTTCCCATGGCTTTGCCGAAGACACCCGCGACATTGCCCGAAAGGGTGACCTGGTAGCTTTTGCCGTCTTCAAAATCACCCTGAATCATGAAGCCGTCTTTCATGGATTCAATTTTAAAAGGTGTGGCGGGAGTGACGGTGATCTCTTTCTCCAGATCCGTCATCATCACCGGCTGGGTGGTGAGAACGGCAATAATGCCTTTGCCGGCTTCGAAATAAGGCCGCATCTCCCTCACCTGCAAACGCTCTTTAGGTGGTATGTTCAATTGATACGTGATGGTTTTGGGTGTGGACCAGCCACAGGAGCCACAGGCCAGACCCGGCATAATGTCGATTTGCAGAGGGATATCCTCACTGTCGGCAGTCTCAGGCCCGGGGACACTGATCTCCACGGTTTCCGACGGCGGCGCAGCGGCGATGGCCACGGATACCTTATGGCCGTTGACCGTCAATTTTAAAAGAGGTGACAACAAACCGGCGTCGATCACATTATTGAACTGAAGCCTGATCTTTATCCCCACCTCGCCGGTGGTTTCGTCAACAGCCCACCAGGCATTGGCGCTGACCAGTTTAAGATAGGGAGTGTGAAAAGATATCTCCCTGTCAAAAAATGTCGCCCCCCGGCCCGCGAGATGCAGAATGCCGGATGTCAGGTGTGCCGTATAATCACAGCAAGGATTGAATAAAGCCGAGGGAGAGAAAATCACGGCATCGTTGGCCGTCCACTTGAACCTTCCCGGCACCGGCGGCTCAAATTGAATGTAGGTGACCGAATCCCACAGGTTCAGAATGGAATCCGGCGCAACAGCCATATTAAACGTGAATAAAAGATCCTGACTACGTGTGATCTCTTCACTGAAATTCGTGCTGATGATGCGAATGTTCCGTTTGCTGAGGCATCCGGCGAAGACAGCAAGAATGGACAGGACTGACAGAATGGTAATGGTTCTTTTCATGACTGGTCATTTAGGGTCTGTATAAAATGAATTTGTAAAAAAATATGATTACATGAAGTAAATTTAAATTATTTTTGGACAGAAAATCAAATTTTTGTTTTATGGAAGGACAAATACAACAACCACAGGTCATCCTGGTACCCCCGGCGACCTATGCCGGTTTCTGGTGGCGCTTTCTGGCCTATATTATTGACGATCTGATTATCTCGTTTGTCAATTTCATCTTGATAGCCCCGGTATGGGTGTTGTTCGGCCTATCTGTTGCCGGTGTCATACACAGAGAAGATTACGAACATTGTCCTGAATGGCTGGGGATCGTTGGTCCGGCAATTTCGCTCATCATCTATGCGGTTTTTGTCAGCATCCTGGTAAAATGGCTTTATTTCGCGCTCATGGAATCGTCAAAATACCAGGCCACGTTGGGTAAAATGGCCATCGGCATCAAGGTGACCGACATGACCGGCCACCGGATATCCTTTGCACGGGCCACCGGAAGGTATTTCGGCAAGATCATCTCCGGGATGATCTTGTACATTGGCTATATGATGGCCGGATTCACCGAGAAAAAACAGGCCCTGCACGATATGATGGCCGAGACACTGGTGGTGAAGGTCTGAGA
>Ga0172363_10000648_pt1 | contig 26984 bp, 27 predicted proteins | sample LakKivs2_kivu2a2_FD_114541 | JGI IMG/M metagenome (GOLD analysis project Ga0172363, IMG submission 114541) | Sediment microbial communities from Lake Kivu, Rwanda - Sediment s2_kivu2a2 | ecosystem: Environmental > Aquatic > Freshwater > Lake > Sediment | place: Rwanda: Western Province, Lake... | reverse complement strand
CATATGGTCCGGCATGCCATTAATAGCTAACGGTTTATGTCCATTATTCCTGATTATACCTGTGATGTACCGATACAATTCATCTTTCCATCTTTCCGAAATAAGACACAGGTTGTTTTGAACCGTAAATACAATATGAATATGAATTTGTGTGTATGTATTTGGCATGGATATGAGATTTCGTCCCTATCAGGACTATGTTAATAATGATTGTTATTATTCTGAGTAATTACAGCTCAGATAGACAATTATCAAACTTTATAAGTAACACTATTAATCCTTTATTACCATATTTTGTGACCCTTATCGGATCAGAAAAATTTAAATCAGGTATTGATATTCGTCCTGCTATGGACAAAATATTGGTAGAAAACAGTCAGACCACAAAATCAGGTCGTGCCGTCAGGTACGAAATATTAAACAGATCTAATTCAATACATTGACGTTTGAATTTAACCTATCAGCTATGTATTATTGCGTACCTGACGGCACTTCGGTTTTGACTGGCACAACTATTTCTACCGATATTGCGTCCCGAGCGGGACGATTGATTGATCTATTTTTAAACCACCCGCTACCCCTTCCCCAGCAGGAACTTTATATCCTCACCCGGTATATACTCCCGTGGCTCGGAGCCGTATCTGAAAACCCTCATCGGGCGGGATCCCATCAGGGCGATGTCGTCATCGTCGATGGTCAGGAGTGTGCCCTCGCGCAAACCGGCAACATACACGTCACGGCTGATGACCGTGAACTCAAATATCCGCTGTTCGCGTGTCTCGCCGCCATGACCTTCGGGGTTGTCATCGAGGTAGTGGGGGTTGATCTGGAACGGTACCAGGTTCAGGCAGCGGAAACTCTCCGGTTCGGCAATGGGCATGTCGTTGGTGGTGAATAGTCCGGGGCAGGCCACGTTGGCGCCGGCGCTCCAGCCCATGTATGGCATGCCTTCCATCACCCGCTGCCGCAACACTTCCATGATATTCATCCGGTGCATCATGTATACCAAGTAAAAGGTGTTGCCGCCGCCCACGGCCACCGCCGCAGCCCGGCGCACCGCCGCCACAGGGTCGTTTTCATGATGAAGGGAATATATTTCCACACCCAGCTCAAGGAACACCTGCCGCACTCTGGCCTCGTAAGCATCATAGGAGCTCTGCAGGTCAGTGGCCGACAGACTGACGCCGGCATAGGGAATGAACAGGACATTCGTGAGACCATGATCCTTAATAAAATCGGTGAGGTAAGGCCGGGGCCAGCTCAGATACTCTTCGCCAAAGTTGGTGGAGTTGCTGATGAGTAGAAGATGTCGCTTCATGATATATAACTTAAAAATCCAGTTTCATTTGCTGATCCGTGTCTTTTCGTTTTGGCAGTGTTTGCTTCACAGGTTCAGGAGCTTCAACCGTTTCTTCTTCTTTTTTCTGTTCCACTGTCATTTCAGGTTCTGACATCACCTCCTGCTCTTCCGCGACAGGTTCCTGTTCCGTAACGGGTTCCTCCTCTCCCGCCGTCGTTTCCTCCATGGCCTCTTCTGACTGCAATTTCTCCGTTGTCTCCTCTGCCGGTGTCTCTTCCTCTTCAGGCATGATGAGATGAAGCTCTTTATAAGGTGTCGTTGTCAGCCTTTTACCTCTGGCTTTATAACTTTTAACGCCGATAAAGTCGGCCAGGCTGACCACCTCGCTTGTCTTCTTGCGTCGCGGGCTCTCTTCAAAGAAGATCTCCAGCTCAGGCGTTTCTTCAAAGGTGACGCCGATGAGGGCGGCTTTGGGGTGCTCGCCGATGAAGTTGACCTTCTTCCCCGACAGCTCGGCCTGGAAACGCTTGACATAAGGCTGCTGGCTCTCACCGTCGATATACACCACCGTCATGATCTCCTCAGGATGGTACTTCCTGATGATGATCATGTCCTCCTCAAAATGTGTCGACACATCGTACGGGTAAAACCGGTACTCGCCCGACTGCATAACGGCCAGTATCTTGTCGTCGGCGCTGAAGTCGCCGAGAAGAACCCCCCGCTGGTCCGTGTTGATGCGGCGCACCGTGTCATCATACCAGATGGCTATGGCGCCGAGTGTCGATACGCCTTCCTCCCTCTTCTCAATCTTCCTGACGGCCTTCTTCGACAGCAGGTTGCCGCGCGTGCTGCGGCCCTTGATGGCCAGCTGGCTGAAGTCGTACTCGAACGACAGCTTTTTGAGCTTGGGTCGCGGGCGCAGGTTGACCTTCACAATCTCGGCCTCGCCGTTGGGATTGGCCGTGAGATACAGGATCTTTGATCCTTCCCTGCCCTGTGTGACGTCATATTCCTTGTCGCGCATGATATTGGTCACGGCAAAGCGTTTCATGTAAGCGTTGCCTTTCTTTCCATCCTGATACACCAGGTTGTATATGGTCCGCTCGTCGTTTTTCCTGAACACGTCGATATGAACGACGTTCTCGCCGACGAACAGCTTCTCGGCCACCTTGGTCACGATAAAGGTACCGTTCTCGCGGAAAACGATGATATCGTCGATGTCGGAACATTCGCACACATACTCCTCTTTCTTCAGTGAGGTGCCGGCGAAGCCCTCCTGCCTGTTAACGTAAAGCCGTGAGGTGGCGGCGGCCACCTTGGTGGCCTCGATGACGTCGAAGTTACGTATCTCCGTCCGGCGCTCGCGGCCTGCACCGTATTTCTTCTTGATCTGTCTGAAGTAGTTGATGGCGTAATCGATGAGGTTGTCCAAGTGGGTTTTCACCTCATCGAGGTCGATGCCGAGCCCTTCGATGACCTCGTCGGCTTTGAACGAATTGTATCTGGAGATGCGTTTGATCTTTATCTCGGTCAGCTTCACGATGTCGTCGTCGGTGATAGGGCGGTAGAACTGCTGTTCATAGGGCTTCAGCCCTGTTCTGATGGTTGCGAGCACGGCCTCCCATGTCTTGCTCTCCTCGATGCGGCGGTATATACGTTTCTCGATGAAGAGCTTCTCGAGGCTGGCGAAATGAAGCTGCCCGAGGAACTCGTCGCGGCGTATTTCCAGCTCTTTCTTCAGGAGTGCCACCGTGTTATCCGTTGACAACAGGAGTATCTCCTTTACGTCGGGGAAGCGTGGCTTGCCGTCCCATATCACGCAGCAGTTGGGTGACACAAGCACCTCGCAGGCGGTGAAGGCATAGAGGGCGTCGATGGTCTGGTCGGGGGAGACGCCGGGGGCCAGGTGCACGAGTATCTCGACCTGCTCGGCCGTGTTGTCGTCGATCTTGCGTATCTTGATCTTGCCTTTGTCATTGGCGTCAATGATGGTGTCGATGAGCGACGAGGTGGTCGTGCCGAAGGGCAGCTCGCTGATGACGAGCGTCTTCTTGTCTTTCTGGGTAATGCGTGCCCTGATGCGCACCTTGCCGCCGCGGGTGCCGTTGTTGTACCTGGAGAAATCGGCAAGGCCTCCCGTGGGGAAGTCGGGCATGATCTCGAAGTCTTCCTTTTGCAGGATGTGTATGGAGGCGTCAATGAGCTCATTGAAGTTATGGGGCAGGATGCGTGACGCCAATCCCACGGCTATGCCTTCGACGCCGAGGGCCAGCAGCAGGGGGAACTTGACGGGCAGGTGCACGGGTTCTTTGTTACGGCCGTCGTAAGATGCTTTCCATTCGGTGGTCTTGGGGTTGAAGACCACTTCGAGGGCGAACTTGCTCAGGCGCGCCTCGATGTAACGTGCTGCTGCGGCACTGTCGCCGGTGAGGATGTTGCCCCAGTTGCCCTGGGTGTCGATAAGGAGGTCTTTCTGACCCAGCTGTACCAGGGCTTCAGTGATGGAGGCATCACCATGGGGATGATACTTCATCGTGTGACCGATGATATTGGCGACCTTGTTGTAGCGGCCGTCGTCGAGCTCACGCATGGCATGGAGTATACGCCGCTGCACGGGCTTGAGGCCGTCGTAAACGTCGGGGACGGCACGCTCAAGAATCACATAGGAAGCATAATCGAGGAACCAGCTCTGGTACAGACCCGAGAGATGAACGGTCTGTGACAGGGTTTCTTCACCGCTGTCCGTCTCCTGCTCCTCTTCCTCCAGGCTCTCAGGGTTCTCTATTTCATCATATTCATCCATGGTGTCAGTTCCTTCTTGTCATTATTCCTGTCAAAAAAAACGCAATATGATCACTTCGCCTGTCAGGCACAGCAGGGCCAGCAGGACGAACCACTTCCATAATTTGATGCCGACATTCAGCTCTTCGATGACGTTGCTGAAGAGGCGGCCCGTGTCGGTGATGACCCTGAACTCGAAGGGCGCATTCTTCCACATGGCCTGGAGTTCGGCAGAGGTATAGCATGCCAGGTCTGATTCTTTCCTGTCGTAATTGAACGACAGGCCGCTGATGATCTTGTCGCCGGCGAGCAGTGTGTAGTTGCCGGCGGCGGTGAGCTGGCCGTGCAGGTAAAGTGTCATCAGGGCGTTGACGGTGCGGTGTTCGGGGATGACCTCATAATCGCCGGCGGTACTTCTGATGGTGAAGGTCCTGTCACCCTCGGGTTCGGTCGTTTTCACCTCCACGGGCTCGTCACCGCCGATGGTGTAGTACAGCCTGCCGGGCGACTGGCTGAGGATGGCCATCTGGTATATCGTAGGTACGAATATCGCGTGTAAGGGCAGGTTGCTGTAAGCCGGATCAAGGGGTACGGCGAAGAGGTACAGCGACCCTTTGCCTATGGCCTGGACGCTGGCGAAGACTTTGCCGTTCTGCAGCGTCAGCAGGGCCTCCTGGCTGCTGCGCGACAGGATGGTGACCGGGTAGTAACGGCTGACTACTGGCAGGTCGATATTCTCAGGCACGTTCTCAAACACATCACGGTACAGGGGTGCGGCGGTGTTGATGGTGGTGACGCGTGTCTTCACCGTGTCGGGAGCATCATAGTATCCCGATCCGAGGCCGCCGAGGAAAGCCTGGTAGGTGGCGGCGTCCATCTGAGTGCCAGGGAAGACGGCCACGGAGCCTCCGTTGCTGATGAAACGCTGCAGCTCCTGCCCCAGGCCGCTGGAGACGGCGCTGAGGCCGTTGAGGATGATGAGGCTGTAACTGCCGAAGGAGCCGAAGTCGAGGCTGCGGACAGGGCTGTTTACGGAGACGAACATTGAGTCGCGGCCCAGGACGGCATCGAGGTAGATGTTGCCATTGGTCTCGTTGATGCTCAGCACCGGTATCGAAGAGGTCACGGTGTAGGTCAGGTACATGTTGTCGTCGTAAGTAACGGGATAGTCGTTGACGGACAGCTCGCCAAACTGTATCCCCGGTGTGTAATTGGTGAAGGGTATGGTGACCTCCGTCTGTGCACCGGGGCCTATATCGAAGCTGGCGAGGCCTTTCCGGGTACCGTTGACGGTGAGTTTCACCGGCATCTTCTCGTAGGCCGCCGTGCCTGAGTTCTTCAGCCTGACCTTCAGCGCCACACGCTGGCCCGTATTCTGGGCCGGGCTCTCAAACCAGCAGCTGTCGACATACAGGTTGTTGTTCTGGTTGGCGACGAGCGGGACGAGATAGAGCGCCAAAGTAGTGTCGGGTACAATCTTGCCGGCGTCGCCGGTGCTCTTCTGGAAGTCGGACAGGAAGTAAAGGATGCGGCTGTCCTGGTGCGGGTCCCACGGCATGGCCTCCAGGCGGGTGTAAACCTCTTTCACCGTTCTGACCATGGGTGAGATCGCCACCTCGTTGACGAGGCTGATGAACTCGTCGCGTGACACAAAACGCTGGTGGCGTCCCTCGAAGTCGTTGGTGAGGAGCTGGAACAGGTCGGTGGGCTGGTAGTAGCCGGCGATGGTGAGAGCCGTCTTTTTGGCTTTGTCAAGTAATGGCAGGTCGCCGGACATAGCCTCCATGCTGTAAGAGTTGTCGATATATACGCTGACGGCTTTGCGCCGCGCCACGTTGTCACGCTCCTTGGTCACCGGGATGTAAGGCTGGGCGAAGGCCAGCACGAGAGCGGCGACAGCCACGATGCGCAGCAGCAGGACAAGCAGATGGCGCAGCCGCGACCGCTTCTGTGTGTCGGTCTTGATATCCTTCAGAAAGCGGACGTTGGTGAAATAAACCTTCTTGAACCGCCTGAAGTTAAAAAGGTGGATGATAACGGGAATGCTGACGGCCAACAGACCAAAGAGGAAATATGGATTGACGAACTGCATCGCTGACTTTTGACGGGGTCAAAGATATATAATATCGGGCGAATGTGGCAGCGAAGTATGTGGAGGCTGATAAAATTCCAAATCACAATCCGCCTGCGGCGGACCAAATCCCAAATAAATTTCAAATCACAAATCACGAACTTGTTTGCGCGCGTTTGTAACACGTGCCGGAAGGGTATTAACCGTCATTCTCAATGAAAATCCGCTCAATTTGGATTTCTTATTAAAATCGTTTAAATTTGTATGGTATATAAAGAAAATTTTTTAAGGAATAAACGCAATATGATAACACCTCTGACTTAGGGAGCATAAATTAAATTGTTAAAATAAAATATTTACACATATTTTATCCAACATTAATTAAAACTTGATGATATGAAAAAATTGATCTTGATCATTGTTATTTCAGTGCTATTCCAATCTGCATTTGGACAATTAAACCCGATTAATAACTTAGAATGGAGTCATTGGTATGTCTGTCCACATAATTATTTTATTTTATCATGGGACACGCCTGAGCCATCACTGGACTCTTTGGTTGGTTATAATGTTTATCGGGAAAGCGAATTATACAGATTTCAAACTGAGACCATACTTTACAATACAGAATATGGTGGAAATTGTTCTGAGGATTTTGTCTATTATTATGGCGGAGATTTTTGGATCCACGTGACAGCTGTTTACAATTCTACCCATCAGGAATCCACTTATAACGATTCAGCATATTGTTTTGGATATGCCATAGGAATAGATGAAAGAATACAGCCTGAATTGAAATTGTTTCCAAATCCCACAACCGGTAAATTAAAAGTCGACTCAGAATTCAACGTTCAAAGAATTGCTGTAATGAGTCAATCGGGTACACTAATTAAGGAATATTATAAAGGGACAGAGCTGGATTTAAGCAATTTACCAAAGGGGGTGTATTTTATTAAAGTATATACTGATAAAGACCTAATAATGAGTGCTGTAATTTTGGAATGATGAGAAAATGGATTAGTAACAGCAAATGTTGGTAAGCCGGATGGAGTACAAAATTTGAAGCTGGAACACAAAAAAATATTTTAGGGGACTGTCAAATATGGGGTGTACAAAGCCCTACCTTCTATCTTGTGCGTGTTGTAATACAAGGCGGAGGGTATTTCGGCCTTAGGTGTTCGGTTACGATGCCCGTATCGGCGTTCGGCTTTCGATAAATAAGTCGATAAACGAATTGCCGTCTTCCGTTACGGGTTTCGTAAACGAATGCGGAATTACGATCCTTCGTTACGGGCTTCGTAAACGATATGCCGAATAGCCGACCAGCAACCGCTGATAATATCTTTTTCTTTTAACAACGGAGGGATGGGAGGATAAACGGAGGAAACGCAGGGTTCGGATATCAACTGGATTTCCCGATAAAGAGTCTGCTCAATTTGGATTTCTTATTAAGACAGTCTAAATTTGTTCAGGTTATCAAGAGATTTCTTTTACGAAATAATGTCAATATAATAATCCTCCTGAATTGGGTGCGTAAATCGAACGGTTTATATTCCATAAGTAAAATAAACTTAATAGATTCGATCAATTGTTGGTCGTAACTTAAAATTGACTGAATGAGAATTAATGAGTTTATACAGGCAATTAAAAAAAATAATTATTTCCCAAAATACTCCGGATGGATTTTTATTTTTTTATTTCTTATCATTTCAATTGCATATGATTACCAGGATATTCTATTGAAGTCTCCTCAAAGTGTTCATCTCTGGAGACAGTGCGATTGTCTGTCAATCACCATGAATTATTATCAGGACAATAATCCTTTTTTCGAACCCTCAATTCATAATCTAGGAAGGGATGGTACAGGTAAAACTGCCAGTGATTTTCCTTTGATATATTTTTCAATTGCACAACTTTGGAAATTCTTTGGATATCACCAATATATTTATCGTCTGATCATACTGCTATTCTTTTTTTCAGGTCTTTTTGCATTGTTTAAAATTTTTGAAAACACATTAAAGGATTCAATATTAGCCATAACAGGTTGCTTGTTTTTATTTACTTCCCCAACTCTTGTTTATTATGCCAATAACTTTTTAATGGATATTCCGGCACTTTCGTTGGCAATGATTGGACTATATTTCTTTTTTAAATTTAATCAATCATCGTCTAATAAGCACCTGTATTTATTTGCATTCTTTTATGCCATTGCGGGTTTGTTGAAAATTTCATCCTTAATAAGCTTCATAGCCATTATTGTGTTATTCATATTCGAATTGTTTAATGTAAAACTAAATCCGGCCGGAAAAATATTTAAACATCCTCAGAAACAAATCTTCATATTAATTAGTGTTTTGATTATTCCTATAATTTGGTATATATATGCTTATAATTATAATACCAAGTACAATTCGGAGATTTTTCTAATTGGCATTTTACCAATATGGGACCAGGATATATTACAAATTAAGGCAACTTTTCATGCTATAATTGAACATGTAAAATGGGATTATTTCAGAAGAGAAACTCAAATCGTTTTTGTTATTATGCTTATCAGCATTTTTATGTTTTATAAAAAAACAAGTAAAGTATTGCTCCTTTTAACTGCTATGGTCTCGATAGGTGTCTTATTATTCAGTGTATTATTTTTTCAAGCTTTAAGAGATCATGATTATTATACAATTAACTTATTTATATTGATACCAATCTTTATATTGAGTTTTTTATTACTGCTAAAAGATAAATTCAGCGTCATTTACTCTTCTTTGCTTTTTAGAATTATCGTGATTGCATTTCTTGTACATAACATTGATTTTGCAAGAAGAAGAATTGAAGATCGATACAATCCTGAAGGATGGCAAAATAAAAATTTCATCGAAAATATTCAGTATTTCAAGGAAATCACACCGTATTTACAATCGATTGGAATTAAAAAAGATGATAAAGTAATTAGTTTATCCGATAATAGCATAAATATCACTTTATATTTTATGAATATGAAAGGATGGACAAACTTTGGAATATCAGCAGATAGTGTAAAGATTAAAGAAAAAATCAAACTTGGAGCAAAATATCTTTTTATATACAATAAAGAAATATATAAAGAAAAAAGTATTCAACCATTCATAAAAAACAAAATAGGTGAATTTAAGAATATTGATATCTATGCATTATAAAACTACGACCGATAATCAGGGGTTTATTGGATCCGCTTCACCTCGAGCAGATTGTTCCAATCAAAAGGGAAATGCCGGCTTGAAAAAGATATTTTAATATCTCTCGACGATTCCATTTATCGTAGGAAAGCCAATATTGATTCATGCTCACCACACCAGGCACATAGGACACATTAGAAGCTCCCTCTTTCGCTATTTGCTATTTGCTATTCGCTATTCATGATCCGCCGAAATGCCAACTGCAACCGGGTACAGCTATCGCTTCATTAACCACAGAGGGGGCAGGAGGATAAACGGAAGAAATGGAGGGCTCGTATTGAGGTGGTTTAAAAATTAGGACATGGAACCACATCGAAGGTAAACCTCCGCAGGGAGATCAGACCTTCTAAAAACCAATATTGAATATTGTCCTCAGAAGGCCAATATTGAATGTCAAATGAGATTGATGAAAGCTTTCCGTTATCACAGCGTCCCCGTTCAATTCCAGTCATTCCATGGACAAACTGAATCACAATAATGTTTGTCTTTTTTGTAATTTGCATGAAATTATGAAATGACAACTATTACAGTAAAATGATATTTTGGATTTGATGGATGAACGATAATTTGACAATTCATTAAAGATTAAGACCATGTCCAAAAAAGAAAAAGAATCAGTTGCACGCCGGTTCCTCGGCGATTTTGCTCCCCAGTACAGCAAATATACCGATGAAATACTCTTTGATGACCTGTGGGAACGAAAAGAACTCACGCCCCGCGACCGAAGCCTGATCACCGTTGCCGCTCTGGTGGCGGGTGAGAATACGCGTCAGATGCCGTTTCATTTTAATTTTGCAAAAGAACACGGGATCACTGAAGAAGAGCTGATAGAGGAGATCACGCATCTTGCCTTCTATGTCGGCTGGCCCAAGGCGATGACCGCCATGACGGTCGCCAAGGAGGTATTTCAGGCAGGAAAGAAATGATCTTTTTCTTTGATAGGAGTTGCGAGCCGCGAGCTACGAGCTACGAGCCGCAAGTGGGGTGAGTGAGAGATTAGAGGATTGACACCCAATTGAAAATTTCAATCACCATTGAACATTTCAATCTTCATTGATCATTGAAAATTCCATTGAACATTGAGTGTTCGTCAATGAATGTTGAAGATTGACTCAACTGAATCACTTTAAACAGTAAATAATCTGACATCTTGTATTTCCAATTGAAATAACTTATATTTGTTACGATTAAAGATAACTACTTTGAAATACCTGTTTCAAGCGTTATCCCTTCTCATCATTGTCTTAAATCTTCAATGTAAGAAAGAAAGCGTGCCGGTCAATGATCACACTTCTTATGTCGTCTGCGATGAGGTTATTACCGACTGGGACGGATTATTACAGGATAGCCTGTTAATAACGACCGCTATCCCGTCAGTCCCGGAAATCGACACCAACTATCTTAACTGGATTAATGACAGATATAACAGGATCGACATCCGCTCATTGACATCAGAAAATTTTTCAGACCTGCAATGCTTAAAATATTATCTGATGAACAAGGATCTGGTGGCTCTGGGTGAAAGCTGTCACGGGACAAAGCAATACAGCCAGATCAAAGTCCGGCTGATAAAATTCCTGCATGAAGAGATGGGATTTGACGTGATTGCCTTTGAAAGCGGCTTATACGAATGTTTTTATACCAATGAAAACATACAGGAACTCTCCGGCCTTGATGCCATTAAAAATTCCATTTTTTATTATGTCTGGGGCACACCTGACGTACTGGATCTGTTCGATTAAATAAAAGAAACCAATAACACATGCCATCCTTTGATCCTGGCAGGTTTTGACTGTCAGTTCACGTCTAAATGGCATTCCATAATGAAGCACCCGGCGTCTCTATATGATATCATCTCCATTTTCGAAAGTTCTTACGCAAAACAGGTAAGGGTATTCGATTCCCTTACCATTAAAGAAATACAAGACGGGAATATAACTTATCTTGTACAAAACAAGGATTCCATTAAATATCATTATTCTCAATTATTGACTTTTATCGATAATCATTTCATTGAATTGGTTACTGAATTTCCGGGCAATAAAATATATCCTGCTTTTCTCAGGCAAACCATCACTTCGATTATCGCCAATTTCGACCACATGCTACTCACCGATCTCATCAATTTATCCGGATTCCCCGGTGCATATAAAATAAGGGATTCCGCGATGGCCGCCAATGTCGTGTTTCTCAAAGATATGCTCTATCCGGGTAAAAAATGATCCTCTGGGCGCATAATTACCATATTGCACGAAGCAAATACAGTCATGCTTTGTATGCAGATATTAAAGCCATGGGATGCTGGCTTTCCGAAAAATACGAACCCAATCTTTACGCCGTTGGATTATACATGGTACGTGGTAAAACAAGAACGGACTGGGATTGGTCGATCATCAATGTCGAGCCACCACGTCGGCCTCTTCACTGGAAGGGATATTATATCATTGCAGAAAAAAATACCTGTTTGTCGATATTTTAAACCAGCCAGAATGTGACGGGAACAGATGGATGTTTTCGACCATCTCGGCAAAGATATCAGGTTTTACCAATGAATCCATGATTTTGAAAAATGTATATGACGGGATCATACTGATTGATTCCTCCTCCGTTCCACAATATCTGAATTAATGGTTCAATGATATTCAACCATGAAAACTGCATACAATGAGAGCCTATATTCGGATGGGCAACAGAGGGCTATCTGCTTACTCCATTCCCTATAATTGATTGAGCACAATGAAAAAATTTTACCTTCTCTTTGTGACCTATACGATTCTGTGTGATCCCATTACTCAAGCTCAGAACATTCTGGAAAATAATTACGATTTCAAGCAATACATATTGGACTTACAGCTTCATAATAATTCAACATTTGTCAGGGGCAATGTCACCATAAATGCTGTCGTCACGGCAGCCCTGCTCGATACGTTTGTCGTTGAGCTGATCGATACCATCACCGGAAGCCAGACTCACATGGCCGTGGATTCTGTCTTTGTTAATGGGGTGCTGAATGACTTCCAACATCACGATGATCTGGTCTTTATTCCGGTCAGTGAGCCTATAGCTCAAAATCAGCCGTTCCCTGTCAGGATTTATTATCATGGCAACGGAGCCGCAAACTATCTCTTTCATAATGACGGCATTTACGTATATGTGCATACCGCCAAATATCAAATCTGTTCTTTTTCGGAAACATGGTGGTCCAAGGTCTGGTGGCCATGCAAACAAGACCTGAGAGATAAGGCCGATTCGGTCACGTTTTATATTACAACGGACTCAACCAATCGTTCCGGTTCGAATGGCATTTTAAAATCCATTACTTACTTACCTGACAAAAAAGTGAGATACGAATGGGTGACAAAAAATCCGATTGACTACTATCTGATTTCGTTCTCAGTCGGACCTTTGAGTGAATACATTACCCACGCTCCCCTTCCTGACGGGCAGGATTCGGTTTTACTTCAAAATCTCTTATTCCCAAAATCAATTTATTACGAAACCCATCTGAAAGCCATCGATAAGACCAAAGAACTGATCCGGTTATACTCGGAACTCATCGGCACTTATCCCTTCAAAGATGAAAAATACGGCTATTGTGTCGCAGGTACCTCTCTCGGAGCCATGGAAAATCAGACCATGTGCACCATCGGCTATCAGGCCTTTGATACAACGGCAGCCCCATATTATAGTCAGTATTACTGGTACACGGCCCATGAGCTCGGACATCAGTGGTTCGGCGATCTTGTGACGTGTGCCCGATGGAATGACATATGGCTGAATGAAGGATTCGCATACATTGACCGTCATTTCTAATCAGACAACATCTTCACTGGCAACGACCTTATTCCGGACGCACTTCGACATGAAAATATTTTACCCTGCAGGCGACACCACAGTGAGGCTGTATCAGGGTCCCAACAACGAAATGTACAGACTCTGCCTCCCTGAACCCGTTGATTCCATTATATTTGACCCCGGATCATGGTTGTTACAGACAAATACCGTTAGCGAAGGTATACCGGAAAATGATATCCATACCTTGTTCAGAGTGTTTCCCAATCCTGTTCGTGACCGGGTAGTCATCTCATTTAAATCAAAAGACAAACATAAAAATGCCTTAATATCAATTTGCACGGTTCAGGGACAGTTGCTCCTGACACAACCCATCGAACAGGAACAAACGGAACTGGATATGAGTAATTACAGGAATGGCATTTATATTTTGACAGTTAGCAATAACGACAAAACCGAAGTGATTAAATTGGTGAAAGAATGATATTTTTGTTAGCAGAAAAGCCGATCATCATCGATCTATAATTGCATCTTTCTTCATGGCTCTCTGTGCCTTCTCTGTGGTCCTTCGTGTAACTCGTTGAAAATTTAAAATCTCAATTATGAAAAACTCACGATCAAAAACATTCCGTACGTCAAAGCTGTTGCCCAAAACCGGCAGGACGGCTGACATACCGGGAACCGTTGAATATGTCGGCATCCAGCGAAAGACACCAGTTAAACTGCATGTTCTGGATTACAATGAAAAGGAGTTTACCGAAAAGGAGCTTGCAAACGTTGGAGAAATCATTCCCTTCAAAGAAAGTCCGACCGTAACCTGGCTGAACATCAACGGGGTGCATGACGAAAAAATCATTCATGACATCGGTGAAATATTCAATATCCATCCTCTTGTGATGGAGGATATGGCCAACACGACTCAAAGACCTAAGGTGGAAGAATATGATGACTACCTTTTTGTGGTCATCAAAATGGCTTACTTTAACGAAGAATCACACGAAGTTACTCTGGAGCAGGTCAGTCTGGTCATTGGAAAAGACTATGTCATTTCGTTACAGGAAAAAGAGGGAGATGTACTGGAAGGATTGCGTGACAGGATACGGATGAGCAAAGGAAAGATCCGCAAGCTGGGAAGTGATTACTTATTGTATGGAATATTGGATGCTGTGATAGATCATTATTTTTCCGTTCTGGAAAATATTGGCGAAGAAATAGAAAATTTGGAAAGCCGGCTTTTAGTGTATGCCAACCAGGGTTTGCTTAACAAAATTTACCACCTCAAGCAGGAGCTGGTCTTTATGAGGAAATCCATCTGGCCCATGCGTGAGGTGATCAATGTGCTTCAAAGGGCTGAACACAGGTTAATAAAAGAAAGCACCGCCATTTATCTGCGCGATGTTTATGACCATACCCTCCAGGTGGTGGAAACGGTTGAGACCTTCAGCGACATGTCGTCGGGAATGCTTGATTTATACCTTTCATCCGTCAGCAACCGAACAAATGAAGTGATGAAAGTGTTGACTATTTTCGCTGCTATTTTTATCCCGCTAACCTTTTTAGCAGGTGTTTATGGTATGAATTTCAAGTTTATGCCCGAGTTACAATGGAAGCTTGCGTATCCCATCTGGTGGGCAGTAATGGTTTTGATGACGGTGGTGATGCTGATATTTTTCAAACGGAGAAAGTGGTTATAAATTGATTCGTTGACACATCATCTCAATCAAACAAAATTCACCGGGGTGGCGCCGACACGGTGATGTGCATGGGCGAAGCCGATATTAAGGATCTTACCACGTTATGTTTGACGAAATCCCGTCCTGCCCTGTAATCATATCTGTCACTCTTATCTAACATAGGATAGCAGGTAAGCCAAATCTATCTATATTTCTCATAATTACATAACAGAATACTTGTAAATTTATAAGGCCAAGGCCGAAAAATGCTATATTTGCACGCCGGTATGCGTGAATGCGTATATCGTTTTTTTTACCCTGAAAGGAGGATGTATGAATAATGCCATCTATAACTTCAATGCTCCCTCCAATGAGCCCGTTCTGGGTTACCTGGAAAACAGCACGGAGAGGAAAAACCTTATTGGCGAATTAAACCGCCAATTAAGCGGGACCGTCGAGATCCCTTGCATCATCGGAGGAAAGGAGTACTTTACCGGCAACACCACCGAGATCAGGCCGCCGCACGACCATCGTAAAGTGATCGGAAGATTTCATAATGTCACTGAAAAGGAACTGGAAATCGTGGTGAAGTCAGCTTTGGATGCACATGCCATCTGGTCCAATTTATCCTGGATGATCAGGGCTTCCATCCTTTTAAAAGCCGCCGAGCTGATATCAGGCAAGTACCGCCATGTCATCAATGCGTCAACCATGCTGGGACAAAGTAAGAACATTTACCAATCGGAAATTGACGGCATTTGTGAGACGATCGACTTCCTGAAATACAATGCCTATTTCGCCTCAAAAATCTATGAGATCCAGCCCAAATCCTTTTATAACCAGTTGAATAAAATGGAGTTCAGGCCCCTGGAAGGATTTGTCTTTACCGTGAGTCCTTTTAATTTCACATCCATAGCGGCCAACCTCAACATGGCGCCGGTGATGATGGGCAATACGACCATCTGGAAACCGGCCTCCACGGCCGTCCTGTCCAATTACTACCTCATGAAAGTGTTCATGGAAGCCGGCCTGCCGGAAGGGGTTATCAATTTCATACCGGGAAAAGGTTCATTGATCGGTAAGAATCTCATGTCTGATCCAATGCTGGCAGGTATACACTTCACCGGCTCCAATGCAACCTTTAACACCCTCTGGCGGCAGGCTTCGGAGAACCTGACCAATTACAGGTCTTATCCAAGGCTTGTGGGCGAAACAGGCGGGAAGGATTTTATTTTTATCCATCCTTCGGCCGATGTTACGGAAGTGGCGGCCAACGCTGTACGGGGCGCCTTTGAATACCAGGGTCAGAAATGCAGCGCCGCATCGCGGATGTACGTCCCGGAATCGCTTTGGCCAAAAATAAGAGACATGATGCACGACATGCATCATGAAATGAAAATGGGTGATGTAATGGATTCGGATAACTTTATAAATGCCGTCATCGATGAAAGCGCCTTTGACAACATCATGGGATATATTGAGTTCGCCAAAAAATCGCCGGATGCCAAGATCGTTTTCGGAGGCAAAGGCGATAAATCAACAGGGTATTTCATTGAACCTACCCTTATCGAGACGACGGATCCCTTCTTTAAAACGATGCAGGAGGAAATTTTCGGTCCCGTTTTATCCGTATGGGTTTATAAGGATAATGAATGGAAGGAAGCCGTGTCAATCTGTGACAGGACCTCACCTTACGGGCTGACAGGCGCCGTGTTCAGCCGCGACAGGGTGGCGGCATTAAAAATTTGCGAAGCATTACGATATGCCGCAGGCAATTTTTATATCAATGACAAGCCTACAGGAGCTATCGTCGGCTTACAGCCTTTTGGAGGCTCCAGGGCATCGGGGACAAACGACAAAGCGGGCGGAGAATTTAACCTGATCCGCTGGATCAGCCCACGGACCATCAAGGAGACATTTTTACCCGCTGTTGATTATAGATACGAATACATGATTAAAAGGTAAGATGATGAAAAGAACGGATGTATTGAAGAATTTGGGAATAAGCGAATTGAATCCGGGCGTATGCACCGGCACCGTGTGGTCTAAAGCAAACGGGCAGATAACGGAATCTGTCTCGCCTATCGATGGGACCGTTGTCGGCAAGATTCAAAACGCTTCTTCAGAAGATTTTGAAATGCTGGTGAAGAAAGCACAGGGCGCCTTTATCAAATGGCGCAGTATACCGGCTCCGGTGAGAGGCGAGGTCATAAGGCAGATTGGCGAGGCCCTGCGAAAGGAAAAAGAAAACCTGGGTTACCTGATCACCCTTGAGATGGGTAAGATATATGAGGAAGCCCTGGGTGAGGTGCAGGAAATGATCGACATCTGTGACTTTGCTGTAGGCCAGGCGCGTCTGCTGAACGGTTTTACAATGCATTCCGAACGGCCCAACCACCGGATGTATGACCAGTATCATCCACTCGGTATCCTGGGCCTCATCACCTCCTTCAACTTTCCGGCGGCAGTGTGGGCATGGAACAGCATGATCGCTGCCGTCACGGGCGACGTCATCATCTGGAAACCCAGTTCAAAGACACCCCTCACGGCAATAGCTATACAGCATATCATCGCGGGCACCCTGGAAAGTAATAAGGTGCCGGAAGGTGTTTTCAACATGATCGTGGCACAATCAAATGTGTTGGGTGACAGCTTTGTGAAAGATAACCGCATGCCCCTGATCTCCGTGACAGGCTCCACCGTTGTGGGTAAAAAGATCGGCGCCATTGTCGGCAACAGGCTGGGAAGAACGATCATGGAACTGGGAGGCAACAATGCCGTCATCATCTCCGATAAAGCCAACCTTGAAATGGCTATAAAATCAGTCGTCTTTGGGGCCGTGGGCACCTGCGGCCAGAGATGCACAACAACACGCCGCCTTATCATTCATGAAAGCATATACAATAAGGTTAAAGATCTGCTGATAAAGGCTTATAAGAGCGTTGCTGAAAAGATCGGGGATCCCTTTGAAAAAGATATACTGGTGGGCCCGATGATCGACGGAACCGCTGTCGACGCTTTTCACAAAGCACTGCACGAAGCCGAAAAGGAAGGCGGTAAGATCATTTTCGGCGGGGAGATTTTACAAGGAGAACAATTCCGTAACGGTAACTATGTGGTGCCGGCGCTCGTCGAGGCTGAGAATCATTACTCCGTGGTACAGAGAGAAACCTTTGCACCCATTCTATACCTGATGAAATACAACAATATTGAAGAAGCCATCAGGTTAAACAACAGTGTTCCTCAAGGATTATCCTCTTCCATATTTACACAGGATCTGACTGAATCCGAAAAATTTCTGTCCGAAGCAGGGTCGGACTGCGGCATTGCCAACGTCAATATCGGGACTTCCGGCGCCGAGATCGGCGGCGCCTTTGGAGGTGAGAAAGATACCGGCGGAGGCAGGGAAGCAGGTTCCGATGCCTGGAAGACTTATATGAGGCGTCAAACCAATACCATCAATTACGGATCGACACTTCCGCTGGCGCAGGGGATCAAGTTCGGTTTTTAGTACCTCACCCTACACCCTCACCCTGACTGACGACTGACGACTGACGACTGACGCCTATCAAATAATCCCGAGCTTCGCTGCATACTTGATCGCTTCAATGGCGTTATCGGCCTGTAATTTCTCCAGGATGCGCTGACGGTGTGTGTTGACGGTGTTGACGCTGATGTAAAGCTTGTCGGCTATCTGTTTGCTGATGAGGCCCTTGGAGATAAGCTGCAGAATCTCTTTTTCACGGGCTGTGAGCATGGCCTCTTTACCGGGAGGAGGAAACAGGTACACCTTCCCTTCACGGAGATCGATGAGACGGCTGCGAAAAGGAGTATCCGGCGACTGGTCGGGTGAGATGTCCATGATGCCTAAAGCCAGCCATATATTACCGTGGATATCGTTCTCGAAACACATCTGTTGCTCCAAAATCCTTACATATTCACCTTTACCGTTAAGAATCCTGTATTCGTTGACCAGCTTTCCCTCCTTCTGGCGTGCAGGTGGAAGAGACATGCCATACCTCAGGAAGTATAATCCTGCTTCATACAATTCAAACAAGTCATCAGGATGTATCCTTTCATCGATATAGGCTGGGTCACCATGCGATTGTTCAGGATCAAGACTGAATATCTGTGATATGTTCTTTGAGACATAGACATGTTCTCTCCTGAAAAGGTCGAAGACCATGATGACGCTGTTGCTCAGCTCACTGATCCTGTCGAGGTTGGGGATATGATGGTCGAGGATGGCATAATCCGGATCCTTTTCGACAAAATGCTGTGAGTCGAGGAGCCTGTAATGCTCTTTGTGAAGCTGCTCAATCGTTTTTTGCATCAGAAATACTGATTTATCAGTATTGTATACCACACCGGATGCACCGACTTTTGCAAAGATAAAAAATATGCAATGCACCTGAAAATCATTGTCATTGTCATTGTCATTGTCATTGCGCTCACTATACTGTCAGGTGCCGTCATGGGACAGCGGCTCACGCAGACGGTGAAGGGCAGGGTCACGGATAAGGAGAGCCAGACCACGCTTCCGGGTGCCAACATCGTCATTCTGGGCACCGATCCATTGCTGGGTAGCGCCACCGGACCTGACGGCAATTACGTCATCAAAAATGTCCCCGTCGGACGTTACGATATCAGGGTAAGTTTTATGGGCTACCGCGAGGTGATCATCAATGAGGTGCTGGTCGGCTCAGGTAAAGAGGTTGTTTTAAATGTGGAGATGGAGGAGAAGGCATTGGATGCAGCGGAGGTCATCATCAGGCCGGACAAGGACAAGGTGGAATTTTAGTTGCGGGTTGCAGGTTGCAGGGGTAGCGCCGCGCCGGTGGCGCGGCTTAGCTGCAAACTGCGAACCTGAGTCCGCCGAAGGCAGACGTCATCCAATAGCGAGAGGATGTTAAGATATTGATTGTTAGTCCTGTAGAGACGGCATTTATTTAACCACAGAGGAACACCGAGGTAAACGGAGGTTCGCGGAGGATGAAAAGATTCATTTTACATTCCTCTGCGTTCTCCGCGGTAAAAAAAGCCTCAATTCTTGCATAATAAAAAAATTAATTTGATATTTGAACCATAATATCAGCTATTTAGTGTAAAGCCTCATGCCGTCGCTCATCTACCCCATAACTTACAGAACATCTGACTTATACGGCATCTTTCGACAGGAAGCTTAAACTTAAAACCCAGCGAGGTCGGTTCATTAAAAGAGATCGACAGTTATCCTGAGCAACACTTCAAATCATGAAAAAAATTACCCTCATCATTTCCTGTTTTCTTATTTGTATCAATACCTTTTCACAGGTGCGCGACAGATACTTTAGCACGCTTGGCCGGCAGATCTTTAATGATCTTGAGAAGCAGGATTATTATAACGCCATAGCCGGGATGGATGTCTTTCTCCGGGTTTACCCGGATGATTCAATCATGTGGTACTTCAGAGGAATGGCCAAATTCATGATGAATGATATTCCAGCAGCAAGTATCGATCTGATCAAAGCCCAGCAGATGGGCTATCACCAAAACGACAATTTTATTAACATGATTGTATCTAAAGATTACCAGGTAAAAATGCTGGCCAAAGACTATATCGATGACGTTAATATTCTTAAAACAAAAGATTTCAAACCTGTCTTCAGCCTGAAGGATTCATTGCGTGGAGCCCTTCGACCCGAACGAACATGTTATGACGTCTATTACTACAACCTTACCCTCAAAATATTGCCGGAATCAAAGAGCATCGAAGGGCGTAATGAAATTTATTTCACGACAATGCAGAACACTATAAGGATACAGGTGGATCTGACCGGTAAACTGCAGATCGACTCGATCACCTGTAAGGGCCGGGAATTAAATTTTACAAGGATCTTTGATGCCGTTTTCGTTGATTTTGACGACACGCTCCCTGCCGGTAAGGACCTGATATTGGCCGTATCATATTCCGGAACGCCGCGGGAGGCACCCTCCCCTCCGTGGAATGGTGGTTTCGTATGGAAAAATAATAAAAAACGGCAATGGACAGGGGTGGCATGCGAACATCTGGGCGCCAGTGCGTGGTGGCCCTGTAAGGATTACCTGGGCGATAAGCCTGATTCGATGTGCATTAATATCCAGGTTCCAACCGGATATCAGGCTATCGCTAACGGAAATCTCCGGTCGTCCCGGGCAGTCGATGATCAATATACCAATTTTGAGTGGTTTGTCAGCTACCCTATCAACTCTTACGGCGTCACTTTCTACGTGGGAGATTTTGTCAACTTCAACGAGATGTATACACATGGTGGCAGTTCATTCCCGATAGATTATTATGTCTTACCCAAACATTTAAAAGCAGCCAGGAAGTACTACCAAAATACAAAGGATGTCATAGCTGTTTATGAAGATCTGTATGGAGAGTATCCCTATAAGAAAGACGGTGCAGCGATGGTGGAAGCGCCATATGAAGGCATGGAACATCAAAGTGCCATAGCCATTGGTGACGTATACAAGAAAAAGAATCGTGAAGACAGGCCAAGCATCAGCGACGGCTTTGACTATTTGCTGGTTCATGAAACGGCGCACGAATGGTGGGGCAATACAGTGACCATGAGTGACATGGCCGATGCGTGGATCAGTGAAGGCTTTGCAACCTATTCCGAAGCGCTGTTCGCGAAAAGAAAGATGGTTATGGGGAATATCTGACAAGATGCGCCGAGGACATGTGGAATATCTTTAATATATGGCCCATGGTTGGCATCAGGGACGTGAACGACAACACTTTTCCGGGAAATGATATCTATCATAAAGGAGCGGCAATGCTCAACAATCTGCGGTGCATCATCAATGATGACAGCCTGTTCTTTGCCGTCATCAAAGGATTTTATGACCACTTTAAATTTAAAACCATTACTACAGCTGATTTTGTGAATTACGTCAACGACAGGACAGGCGCAGACTATAACGACTTTTTCAACAAATTCCTGAACGATACCGATCCACCGGTACTGAAGTACAGATTCACCCTTGAAAATGACACGCTGCGGTTTTATTATAAATGGGTCGGCGTAGGAGAAAACTTTGCCATGCCTTTCGGCATTACTCTCAATAATAAAGATAACCACCGCCTTGACGGCACCACGGAATACCAGATCTTTGAAGCGGGTGGCGTCAGGTCATTTTATCTGCCTAATGAAAAGAGATTCAATAAAGATCAGATCACTAAAAATTCGTTTACCTATTACTGGACATCATGGAGAGAAAGGGATTGATGACTAATTAATATCTTCGCTACGCGATTCGACGGATATTGTGACATATGGTCCTATCAAATATAGTCGCTACGCGACTTTTATGTACGGTTTGGGACAACCTTCCGGCACTTCGTACAGGCAAATCATAAAACTCCATTTATCCTTGGATTTCCAATAAGGATCATTTACATTTGTTTGGGATTACGGACAAGTGGTATCGTATTTAAACTTATTAATCTTGTACCCTTTAAATGTAAGCCATGGAAACAAATGATGAGATTCGGGATCAGGAAGTGATCCGTGAAAAGGTTGAAATACCGAATGAATTTATTCATCACCTCAATCAAATCAGCAAATGGACGACTTTCTTCTCAGTCCTGGGATTTATAGCGGTCGGCGTATTACTGATCTTTGCCGCTTTTTCGGGACGGATTTTTTCAGCCATGACGCACTATCATGCCAAGGGAGCTGCACTGATAATGAGTCTTGTTTACATTATTATGGCGGTCATCTATTTTTTCCCTGTGGTTTATCTTTACCGGTTTTCAATTCTTTCGCGGCGTGCCATAAGGGTTAATGATCCGAACGAAATCGTCACCGCCTTTAAGAACCTAAAATGGCACTTCCAATTTGTTGGAATAGTGACTATTATTTTTCTGCTGGTCTATCTGCTTGTGGGGATAGGCTTCTCAATTACTGCTTTTCTGAGATAAGTATGACCTGATAAATACGTCGATGGAACCATGAAAAAAAAACTCTTCCTTTTTCTGGGCATATTGTTCATTATCATTTTCAACGACGGCTGTGAGAAGAAAGAGATCATCAACATTTATGAAAACCCAGCTGCGGGCACATTGGTATTTCTGACCGATTTTGATGCGGGTTCAGATGTGGTCATTTCCATGACGGCATCATTAAAAAGCAGGTTTCCCGGCCTGGCTGTCGACTTCATCCAAGCCAAACCTTTCAATGTGAAGGAGGCGGCATACCAGTTGGAGGTGGCAGCCATAAACTATCCTGCCGGCACCTTTTTCCTAGGCCTCGTCGATCCCGGTGCCAATTCGCACTGCATGGTCTTTAAAGCGCAGGATGATAAAAAATTCGTCGTGCCTGATAACGGTTTGGCCACGCTCGTCTTCAAATACATGTTAACCGGTGATTATTATGGTGTTGATAATCCGCTTGATGATACCGGTATACCTCCCAGTCAGCTTAATTTCAAAGAATTATACTTGAAAGCTACGATGGGCCTCATTTCGGGAAAGTCTCTCTCCTCTTTCGGTGATCCCATCGAGCAGCCTGTCACTTTTAATGTGGTCGAGCCGGCTCTCGTCAACGACACCCTTTACGGTCAGATCACCAATACCGATAATTTTGGCAATTGTATGACTAACATACCCGACTCATTGCTGGATGCCTTCGATACAGGTGTTCTGTTCAAAGTTACAGGAGGTTCGCAACCTTTCTTCGCTCTTTACGGCATCAATTATTCCTCAGTTCCTCCGGATCAAAATATTGTCTTTTCCAGCCCTTCCAACCTGCTTGAAATAGCTGTTAATTTAGGTAATGTCTCACAACGTTATCAACTAACGGCCGGAGCCCCCGTCAAACTTCACAGGGGCATGGCACGCATTGGCATCTTGCAATATAACGATATCTCAAATTCTTATGTCGACATTGTGAAGAACGAGCTCATAGCTAAGGGATTTGTTGAAGGCGACAATGCCTTATATATCGAAAGAAATGCCGGCGGAAATATTGCTCAGCTCAGCAGCATGGTCCATGAAATTCTGGAAGAGGGTATCGACATCATGGTCTCCTTCTCCACACCGGCGACACAAGCTGCCGTTTCCATGGTTCCCGATGACATACCCATAGTATTCAGTATAGTAACCAATCCGGAGATTGCCGGTATCCTGAATCAGCGTACAGGTGTTACGGGCCTCTCCAATGCCACGGACTTCAATGCGTTTATCGGCTTCACCAAAAGGCTTTTACCCGCAATTTCCATCGCCGGCAGCCTGTACAATGCAGGGGAATCAAATTCCATCTTCTCTCAACAGCAACTCAGCAATACCTGCGTTTATTACGGTATGAATTTCTTCAATACTTCCGTGACCGGTGCCGGTGACATCCCTTCCGCCTATGCGGATATCAAACAGAATCATATCCAGGCCATCCTGATCAGCAATGATAACACCATGACCCTGGCCATGACTGATCTTGTCGCTCTTGCATTGCCCGATACCATACCGGTGCTTGGCACCGATTATGTCAATACTCAGGATGGCGCTCTTGCCTCCATCAGCGTGGATTATGATCTGATAGCCCGGGAGACCGGCAAGCTCGTTGTGGCAGTGATCCGCGGCGTGAATCCCGATGATGTGTCAGTAAAATATTTCGATACGAATATCATTGCCATCAATACACAAACGGCCGAGAGTCTGGGATATGTATTCGATCCCGGAATCATCTCAGAAGCCCGCTACATTTACCCCTGATTTCCATTGATATGTCAGGCTTCAACGGCAGGATGAAACAAACAATCACACTGACCGGAAATGAAGCTAAGGACATGCTGCCTGCCATCCATTCCTATAGCATATCCATGCGTTATCAGCTTAAGAACACGTCGGCAAAGGTCTTTGAGATTATCCTTCCCACCGTCAACACCGGGCTTGAAAGGGGCACCAGGGCCAGAAGAGGGGTCATATACCGGGGATTAGCAACTGAGGAAGTAGCTGTTGAAACCATGAAAGCCCTGGAGTGCGACAAGTTTGAACACGCCATCGGTCAGGCTAAAAATCTGCTTGAAGCGGCTGAAAGCAATCCGGAACAATTTTTTAACCAAATGAACCACTGAATGATTGGGAGGTATCATGCTGCTGATGAAAACTGTAAAATCTAAGATAAGGTTGACATCACAAAAAATTTCGTTACAGTCATTTTATAGGATAATTTTTCATCCTTTGTCTTTCACCTTTATTTTTCATGACCAAACTATTTATTCTATAGTTTGTTATCATCATAATGACGGCGCATCCCGATTTAATACAAGCCGCTCATTCCGATATAAATGGGAATAGAGTTTTTAATCAAAACAATGGAGATCTTTGCAATGAAAAACACGAACCGTTTACCTATTGGTTTATTAGTTCTTTTTATTGGATTCAGTTTTTTCTTCCTTCAGGGCTGTATGGTCAGTCAATACCATGTGCCGCCGGTCACCGTGGCTCAAATCGTCGAAATGAGCAAATCCGGTGTAGCGCCCAAGGATATCATCGACAAGATCAAGAAATCGCACACCGTTTACCGTCTTAAAGCCGATCAGCTTGTCCAGCTGGAGAAGGAGGGTGTTTCGACAGAAGTGCTTGATTACATGCAGAAAACATATATCGATTCGGTACGTCAAAACCAGCAGCTGGAGGATTGGAATTACTGGTGGCCGGGATGGGACGGTTACTGGTACGGAGGTCCGGCCTTCGGGTGGCCCTGGGGTTACTGGCGCTGGCACTGGGGCGCCGGTATCGGTTTCGATTAAATATCATCATTTCTCCTCAATTTAAATCGTTTTTCATATTCAACTTCCTTAACTGTAGAGGACATTATGATGTTTTTTGACGCAAAAGCCCGGGAGTGGGATAACGATCCTCAAAAGATCGACAGGGCCAAAGTCTTTGCCAATGAGATACTGTCATTTGTCAAGCCATTGCGATCCATGAACGGTTTTGAATATGGTTGCGGCACCGGCTTGCTAAGCTATTTCATGAAAGATCATTTTGCCCGGCTAACCCTCGCCGATAATTCCGATGGTATGCTCAATGTACTGCGTAAAAAAATAAAAAAAGAACATATCCCCAACATGACCCCCATCCACCTGGACCTGATGACACAAAATTTCAGACAACATTCTTATGATGTGATATACACCCTGATGACACTCCATCACATCAGGGATATCGGAAAATTATTGAAACAGTTTTTTTCGATGTTGAAAAAAGGTGGTTACCTGTGTATTGGAGACCTGACGAAAGAGGACGGCTCCTTTCATTCCCATATACCGGATTATGACGGCCACAATGGCTTTGACAGGGAAGAGATTGAAAGGATCATGGAAAGCAGTGGATTCAAAACAGAATTGTACAAGATCTGTTATCGGATCACAAAACAATCGGAAGGAAAGGTGACCACCTATCCTTTATTTCTGATGATAGGGAAAAAATAATCTGGAAAATCAACCGACGATAAGCCATTCTTTCAGGACGACGGCCTGGTTATGTTCAGTATCCTTCGACGAGTAAAGTAATATGAGAGGTTGATGTTGTGCGATGTGACGAAGTCTTCCGACAATGTTTTCATGCGAGGCCAGTTCCTGCCTGTATTTGATCCTGAACTCTTCCCAACGTGCGGGATCATGTGCGAACCATTTCCTCAATGCAGTGGTTGGTGCGATCTCGTGGCACCACTCATCCAGGCGCAGGGATTCTTTTGAGATTCCCCGTGGCCACACCCTATCGACCAGGAGGCGGTAACCCTCGCCGGAATAAGTAAGATCATACACCCTTCTGATCGTGATGTTCATACCCATTTTAAAAAATCCAATAAAGGTTTTATCCTTTAAGATAAAAACATTTCTTGACCCGTTTTGATTGTCGACAGGTTACCCTTTGATCAGAACCATTCTTCAGTACCATCCTCCAGCAATACACCGCCTCTTTCAAAGTACAGGTCAAGAGCCAGTTGATAGTCATCGGCTTCTTTCTTCGGCGAAGTCTTCCTTTTTCTTGAACCAACGGTTTTCTTTACATTTTCATCCATGGTTGTTCATTTTAAGTGTTAATATATGATGAAAGAAGGATCTATCAGGTATTCACAGGAAAAACATACATACTCTCGTCAATTTCTATCAGCTTG
>Ga0172363_10000647_pt1 | contig 26987 bp, 20 predicted proteins | sample LakKivs2_kivu2a2_FD_114541 | JGI IMG/M metagenome (GOLD analysis project Ga0172363, IMG submission 114541) | Sediment microbial communities from Lake Kivu, Rwanda - Sediment s2_kivu2a2 | ecosystem: Environmental > Aquatic > Freshwater > Lake > Sediment | place: Rwanda: Western Province, Lake... | reverse complement strand
TGATGCCATATATGTAAGCAGCTCCAATGGGCGGGTGTATTCTCTGGACAAAGAATTCGGTGATGTGAATTGGCAATCAGAAGTCTTAGACAAGAGGCATGAGAAGCTATGGACCTGCCCCGTCATTCAAGGTGATACTCTATACGTCAGCACTTTCGATGGTCATATCTGTGCTTTGTCGGCCGAAACAGGCAGGTTATTAGATTGGTCGTTCGAAGCAGAGGCAGGGTTTGTTTCTTCACCAGTGATCTATGGAGATATCCTATTGTTGGGTTCGTTTGACCGCCAGCTTTACGGCATAGAAATGGGCAGCAACGCGTCGATTTGGGAATTTCCTCAAGAGAAGGCGGCTGGCAATTGGTTCTGGGCGTCTCCTATTGTAAATGAAGGTATTGTGTATGCCGGCTGTCTAGATGGCAGACTTTATGCTATTGAAGCAGAAACAGGGGAGGAGGTGTGGGAGTTTGATGCTGGAAGCCCCATAGTATGCTCGCCCGTCCTGACGGACAACCTGCTAGTCGCGGCCGATGAGTCCGGTACCGTGTATGTTTTTGACCTCGGCAGCCAGCTGGCAAATGAGCCGTTGAAGAGTATCCACATCGGCACTTCTGTCAGAAGCAACTTTTGTGCCCAAGGTGGTTTCGTCTATATCCGAGGTGAAGATAACGCGATTTATGTCGTGGATATTGAGAAAGGGGAGGTTGTAGAGGGTTGGCCCGTTTCATTGACGGCTGGAGAGTAATGGTTGCACGCCCATGGAAGCATGGAATCTTGTTATAGCTAACCCGGTACTCAATGTGCTGATTGCCCTGAGCCATATTCTGGGCGGTAGCTTTGGGCTGGCAATCATTGCCCTTACGGTAATCGTGCGTCTGGTCACCTGGCCTCTTAACAAGCGCCAGCTCAATTCCACCAAGGCTTTGCAGGAGATGCAGCCGAAGATCCAGGAATTGCAGAAGAAATATGGTAAGAATCAACAGAAGCTCCAGCAAGAAATGATGAAGCTTTATAAGGAAGCCGGTGTAAACCCTCTGGGTTGTCTATGGCCGATGCTGATTCAGTTGCCTATCTGGATTGCCCTCTACCAGGCCATTATGAGCGCTCTGGCCACCACGCCCGAGAATTTGCTTAATTTGGCTCAGCGTCTTTACTCCTGGTCCGTGGTGAATCAGGCAATTCCTCTGAGCAGCCATTTCTTGGGGCTTGATTTGGCAGGCCAGGGTAATATTGTTCTGGCTATCATAGTTGGTGGCACGATGTGGGTACAGCAAAAGATGACGCAGGCGCCGGCTGTTGATCCGAGGCAAGAGTCCACAAGTAGGATGATGTTGCTGATGATGCCCCTCATGTTTGGCTTGCTGAGCTTGAGCTTTCCGGCAGGTCTGGGTCTTTACTGGGCTGTCTCTAATGTAATTGGTATCATAACCCAATATTTCGTCACTGGTGGATGGGGTTACCTTAAACTCCAGTCTCCATTTCAGCGTGCACCGGCCAAAGGAAAGTGAGCAAGTAGTTAGAGAGGGGCGCAATCTGCCCATGAGAAAGTGAGAGGTTAGATTATGGAAGTGATTGAGATAACGGCTGGGACAGTGGAACAGGCCATAGAAAAAGCAGAGGCACAGCTAGGGCTGAGTCGTGACCAATTCAAAGTGGAGGTTATCAGGGAAGGAAGGGCGGGGATCCTGGGGGTGGGGGGCAGAGAAGCTGTGATTAGGGTGAGCTCAGCAGCCTTACCTGAAGAAGATGCGGTCAGCCGCGTGACAGAGATCTTAGACACGCTGCTTGGACTAATGGGCGTACAGGGGAAGGTTGAAGTGCTATCAGATGAGTTGCCTTTAGCGTTGAATATCAAGGGTGAGGATCTGGGCATCTTGATCGGGCGACGGGGTCAGACTCTGGTTGCCCTGGAGTATGTTACCAAGCTAATGGTAGTCCAGCGGCTGAAGGCCTGGGTACCATTGACAATTGACGTCGGGGGCTACAAGAAACACCGTCATGATTCATTGCAGAAATTGGCCCTGTATTTAGCTGAGCAAGTCAAGTCGAGACGGCGCGCGATACCTATGGAACCTATGCCTGCGCACGAACGTCGCATTATTCACCTGGCTTTGGCTGATCATCCTGATGTGACGACTCAGAGCATAGGTGAAGGTGAGAATAGGAAGGTAGTTATCTTGCCAAGAGAGAGTTAGCCATGTTTCGAGATGTGAACAGCAAGGTCAACTTCGTTCAACTAGAAGAGGATGTCCTTCGCTTCTGGAGAGAACAAGGTATTTTTCACAAGAGCATTATGGTAAGAGAGAAGGGGCCGCATTATGTTTTTTACGAAGGTCCGCCTACAGCTAATGGCAGCCCCGGTGTTCACCATGTGCTGGCTCGCCTGTACAAGGACGCTGTCTGTCGATACAAGACAATGAAGGGCTATCATGTGCCGCGAAAGGGAGGCTGGGACACACATGGTTTGCCTGTTGAGTTGGAGGTAGAAAGCTCTCTGGCTCTTACCAGTAAGGTTCAGATTGAGGAATATGGAGTGGCTCGATTTAATGACCATTGTCGCCAAAGCGCGTTCAAGTATATCAAGCAATGGGAATCCATGACCGAGCGTCTGGGCTACTGGCTGGATATGGAGCATGCTTACATAACATTAGACAATAGTTACATTGAGTCCTGCTGGTGGATAATCAAACAGCTGTGGGACAAGGGCTTGATCTATCGGGGCTATAAAGTGACGCCGCATTGCCCCAGATGTGGCACATCCCTCAGCTCGCACGAGGTGGCTTTGGGCTATGACGAGGCGGACGACCCCTCGGTCTGGGTGAAGTTCAGACTTGACTTAGCACAGCCTGGGGGCAGCAAAACCGCTCGCTCCCTTCTCTCATCAGCCGTACCAGCTTATCTTCTTGCCTGGACTACTACACCCTGGACGCTGCCGAGTAATACCGCCTTGGCAGTGGCTCCCGAGGCCGAGTATGTAATAGTAGAATCAGACAAAGAGTATCTTGTTTTAGCCGCGGCTTTGCTTGGCGCGGTGGGGCTGGCTGGCCGTAAGATAACGGGTAAGGTAATCGGGGAAGACTTAGTTGGAGTGCATTATGAACCCTTGTATCGGAATATTGACATTCGTTACGTCAAAGAAGACAAGAGAGCCTATCGTGTTATTGGGGGCGATTTTGTGTCAATGGAGGATGGAACAGGCATCGTACACATAGCCCCAGCTTATGGCGAGATAGACTTCGAAGTGGGCGAGAAGGAGGGTTTGCCCCTAGTCCAGACAGTGGAGCTAGACGGAACGGTAACGACTAATCCAGTGACAGGCTTTACCCCTAAGGCATGGGAACATATTCAGAAAAGCGAGGCTCCGGTGATTCTTGGACCAGCACGGCGGAAGCTGGATTTGCCGGGCGCAGGCAAGTTTGTCAAGGATGCCGACAAGGACATTATTGACGACCTAAAGTCTCGCGGGCTGCTATTCCGCAGTGAGAGGATTACTCATACGTACCCTTTCTGCTGGAGGTGTGAATCACCTCTGCTCTATTATGCTAAGCAGACCTGGTACATCAAGACAACGGCAGCGAAGGACAGGCTCATCTCTGGCAATGGTGAAATAAACTGGTATCCCGATTACATCAAGTACGGTCGTTTTGGCGACTGGCTGGAGAACAACGTTGACTGGGCTTTTTCTCGGGAGAGGTATTGGGGGACTCCGCTCAATATCTGGCGATGTGAAGTTTGCAGCACCCCTGAGCTTCCTAGCTATCAGTGTATTAGCGGCTTGGATGAATTAAGGGCACAGTCAAATCTGAGCGGCTTAACCGCGCCTCTGGATTTGCACCGCCCTTACATGGACGAGATTACCTTCGCGTGTCCTAGATGTGGTGGCAAGATGCGGCGCGTCCCCGAGGTAATTGATTGTTGGTTTGACTCGGGAGCCATGTTTGTGGCTCAATGGCACTATCCCTTCGAGAATAAAGAGCAGTTCGAGCAGAATTTCCCCGCTGGTTTTATTTGCGAGGCTGTGGACCAGACCAGGGGCTGGTTCTATAGCCTGCATGCCATCTCTACCTTGCTCTTCAATCGTCCCTGTTTCAGGAATGTCATCTGCCTAGGGCATGTGGTTGATGCCGAGGGTGAGAAGATGAGTAAGTCCAAGGGCAACGTAATAGACCCATGGACAGTGATAAACAACCATGGTGCAGACGCTTTAAGGTGGCATATGCTAGTTTCCACGCCGGGAGGAGATAACCATCGTTTCTCCTCCAAGATGCTTGAAGAGACGATGCGAAAGTTTCTTCTTACTCTGTGGAATACATATTACTTTTTTGTCCTCTATGCCAAGGTTGATCGCTTCTTTCCTCGGCCTGCTGTGACTCGAAACGGGCAAGCAGAAGCTTTCAGGGAGATGGATCGTTGGATCATTTCCGAACTTAATCGGCTGGTAGGGGAAGTGACCAATTCCTTGGATAGCTATGATCTCACTTCTGCAACGCGCCGGATTGAAGAATTCGTGGACAATTTGTCTAATTGGTACGTGAGAAGAAACCGCCGACGGTTTTGGAAAAGCCAGAGTGATGCCGACAAGCTGGCTGCTTACAGTACGCTATATCGATGTCTTGTGACTCTGTCTCAATTGCTGGCTCCTTTCACGCCATTTATCGCTGAGGAGCTCTATCAGAATCTGTGTCGGTCTGTCGATCCTGAAGCCAGAGAGAGTGTTCATCTGAGTGATTTTCCGGTAGCGGATGAGGGCGAAATCGATGACAGGCTGAATAGGGATGTTGAGCTGGCTATGAAAATATCCAGCCTGGGGCGCGCGGCGCGGGCGAAGGCGGGGCTCAAGGTACGCCAGCCCTTGGCTAAGGCTGTAGTTGGAGTGGAGACCAACGAAGAGAGAAAGGCTGTGGAGCGACTGGCTACTGAGGTCATGGAAGAGATCAACGTTAAGGAACTCGTCGTATTGAGCGAAGAAAGTGAACGAGAGGCATTTCTTTCAAACGCTCCGAATTACAGCTTGGCTAGCGACGCTAGATATTGGGCGGCCATAGGTACCGAATTGCGTCCTGAGCTAGTGGCTGAAGGAGTGAGTAGAGAGCTTGTGCGTCACCTCCAAAATATGCGTCGTAATGCCAAGTTCGATATCACAGACCGTATCACTACGTACTATCAGACGGAAGAACCACTGATTAATGAGGCAATACGGACATTTGCCAATTATATTAAGCAAGAAACATTATCTGAAGAACTTGTTGATGGTCTATTCCCTGATCGGGCTTACAATGAGAAGCACCGCATCGCCAGTGGCGAGGTCTCTTTGGCAATCAAGAAAGCAAATCCCGGGCACTAGATGCGAAATAGTAGACATTGTCGTGATTCAAAAAGACCCAAGTCACCCCAAAGCGGTTTCAAATTTAGGGCATTTGAAACTTGAATTTGTTCAGGATCTAGAGCCTAGGATTTGGGGTTTCTCTTTCCTAGGAGGCCGGCCGTTCGACCAGTCGAGCTAAGGTTGTCTTCGTATCCTCGCCTCTGACAAAGACTATTACTACATCCTGTCCAATTTGACTGCTTCGGATGGCTTGGACAAGGTCGACAAGACTGGCTATTTCCTCGTCATTGAAGCGGATAATGACGTCGCCAACCTGCAGTCCGGCAGCCTCCGCCGGGCTGTCAACCACCACTTCCGCAATAAGTGCCCCCTTGTCCACCGAAAGATTCTGTGATGCAGCCGTCGAGGGCGTGACAGTAGATACACCCACCCCTAGCCAAGGATATGTCACGTGACCATAGCGAATCAGGTCCCGGATGATGGGCCTAGCCTCATTGCTGCTTATGGCGTAACCTATACCTTCTACCGCGGACGCCACTATCTTAACGCTGGTAATACCCATGACCTCGCCGGACATGTTTACGAGTGGACCGCCGCTGTTGCCGGGATTGATAGCCGCCGTGGTCTGAATTAGACCGTAAAGCATATTCCCGTCAACGCTTACAGAGACATTTAAGCGGCTGACTATTCCTTCAGTTGCTGTTATCCCTTCTCCGAGGGCATTACCGATGGCTAATACCCACTCGCCGAGTGATAGCGAGTCCGAGTCACCCCAGTGAGCGTAGGTCAGATTCGCAGCATCGACCTTTATGACGGCGAGGTCAGATAAGGCATCGGTGCCCACTATGTTCGCGGAGAAGGTCCTGCCATCGGTCAACTCCACATAGATACTCTGGCCATCCTCGACAACATGGTTGTTGGTGGCAATGTATCCTCTATCATCGATCACTATTCCAGACCCAGCCACAGATTCTGTATACTGATGGCCGAGGAAATCAGAGGCAACCACCTCCGTTGTTACGGAAACTACCGAGGGCATCACGTTACTGACTACCGGGCGGAAATCGGGCAAAGGAGTGCTCGGTTCGGGCTCTGACGGGAATGTCCAACTCGGATTAGTGTGGTGGGCTGTGCTATTGGACTCTGGCACCCTAGACGGTGGGGAAACAAACAGGGTCGACAGGGCCCAACCACCAACGGTCAAGGCCAACGTTGCCAGTATCACCACAGCCACGATGTACTTTCTAGACATTTTTCGTCCGCTTATTATAGCATCGCCAACTTTCCTGATAGAAATCTAGGCCGGAGTTCACCAGGCGGCATGTGAGGTCAAGTGACCGCTGCAGACTTGACAATTGGAAACGCCACTTTCTATAATGAAAAGAAACTCAGGTTTGCTCCGCCTTCTGGGATCAACTTACAGGGTTTGGTTTTCTCTATACTCTTGTAGTAAGCGGTGAGTAAGTATATTTTCATTACTGGCGGCGTAGTTAGTTCTGTAGGCAAGGGAGTTTCAGTAGCGTCTATCGGCAGAATATTGAAGAGCCGCGGCATATCTGTCTCCGTGCAGAAGCTCGACCCTTACTTGAACGTTGATCCCGGAACGATGTCACCTTTCCAGCACGGTGAGGTGTTTGTTACTCGAGATGGTGCTGAGACTGATTTGGACCTGGGACATTATGAGAGATTTATTGGAGTAGAGCTGACCCAAGCGTCCAACGTGACCTCGGGTCAGGTTTACTCGTCGGTCATTGCTAACGAGCGGCGAGGCGATTTCCTGGGAGGTACGATTCAGGTGGTTCCCCATGTCACCAATGAAATAAAAAGACGGATAAGGAAAGTGGCGGAAATATCTCAGGCTGAGATAGTTATCGTTGAAGTTGGGGGGACTGTGGGAGATATCGAAGGGCAACCATTCCTCGAAGCTATAAGGCAAATGAGAAAGGACGAAGGCAGAGACAATGTGTTATATGTGCATGTCACTTTTCTACCTCATATCGCAGCCACTGATGAACTGAAGACCAAACCCACTCAGCACAGCGTAAATGAGCTCAGGAGAATCGGTATTCAACCCGACGCTATACTGTGTCGCAGCGATAAGGAAATATCCGGAGGGATAAAGGACAAGATATCGCTGTTCTGCGATGTAGACAAAGAGGCGGTTATCTCTCTGGTCACCAGTGACACGATTTACGAAGTGCCTTTGCTGCTTGAGGATGCCGGCTTGGGAGAATTCATAGTTCGCAGATTGGGGCTAAGAGCTGAGAAGAGCAATTTAGAGGAATGGCGGGCGATGGTAGTCAAATTGAAAGCTCCTAAAGAACCTGTAACCATTGGATTAGTTGGTAAATATGTGGGGCTCAGGGATGCCTATTACTCTGTGCGGGAGGCATTATGCCATGCAGCATTGGCTCACAATCGCACAGTGAAAATAGAGTGGCTGGATTCGGAGCAATTGGATGGCACGGCGGATGATAAGCTGAGGCAAGTTCAGGGTATCATTGTTCCTGGTGGCTTTGGTTATCGAGGCATCGAAGGCATGATAAAAGCCGCCAGGTTTGCTCGAGAAAGAGAAATCCCTTACTTAGGTCTATGCCTGGGGATGCATATCATGGTCATCGAGCTTGGCCGTCATGTTTTTCATACCGACAAGGTGAATTCCACTGAGTTCGACGCTGCCAGTGCCTATCCTGTTATTGACCTACTCCCTGAACAGCATAGCGTCGAGGACAAGGGAGGGACCATGAGGCTTGGGACTTATCCTTGTCATCTGGTAGCAGGAACAGCGGCGGCTCGCGCTTACGGCGTTGAAGTGGTGTATGAAAGGCATCGCCACCGTTATGAGTTCAACAATGATTTCCGGCAACCGTTGGAGGAAGCCGGTATTGTAGCGTCTGGGTTGTCCCCGGACGGGAAACTGGTGGAAATCGCGGAGTTGCGAGACCATCCCTGGATGCTTGCGTGCCAGTTTCACCCTGAGTTCAAATCTCGTCCCGATTCTCCCCACCCCCTATTCATGGGGTTCATTGGGGCAGTTAAGGAAACGCTTATTGAGGGTGCTCAGACAAGTCTACCGTTGAATTGAGACGATGAGGATATTCCTAGATACTGCCAACATAGAGCATATCCGCCATGGAGTCAGACTGGGGGTTGTGACGGGGGTGACTACCAATCCCAGCCTTGTATCGAAAGAGGGCAAGGTTGATTACCGGAAGTTGATCCAGGAGATCTGTGCTATTGTTCCTGGCCCGGTATCTACTGAGGTGCTGGGCCACGATGTTAAGACAATGGTGGCCGAGGCCAGGGAAATAGCGAAATGGGCGGACAACGTAGCAGTCAAAATACCGGCTAGTCTTGAGGGAGTGGAGGCTACATCGCTGCTAGCTAAGGAAAACGTGAAAGTGAATTTCACCTTGTGTTTCACATTGAATCAGGCTGTGCTGGCGGCGGAAGCGGGGGCCAAGTTCATAAGCCCTTTTGTGGGCAGATTGGATGATATCGGCGAGGATGGCATGAGGGTAGTGGCTGATATTGTCGAATATCTGGACTATTATCAGCTACCCGCTCAAGTTATCGCCGCCAGTATCAGACATCCTCAGCATTGTCTGATGGCAGCTAAGGTTGGTGCTCATATCGCCACTGTGCCCTACGAGGTATTGCTGCAAATGCTGGGACACCCATTAACGAATATAGGCATTCAGCGTTTCAGGGATGACTGGAAGAAAGTGATGGCGAAAGAGGAATTATTGTGAAAACCCCGTAACATTGCGTCGACCAGATTGGGATAAAAAGAAACTGTATTTCAGAGAGAGGTTACTATGTCAACTATGGTAGAACTAGAAAGCAAGAATCGAGATGAACTGGAGGCGATGGCTAAGGAGTACGGCATTGCGGGATACACTGCCCTGAAGAAGCCGGACCTTATCTATCGCATCTTGCAGGCGGAGGCAGAGCAACAGGGGAATATATTCATAACAGGCGTTTTAGAAACCATCAGCGAGGGCTACGGCTTCTTGCGGCAAGACACCTTCCGGCGCGGTGCTAATGATGTCTACGTATCAAATTCGCAGATACGCCGTTTCAACCTGAAGGATGGTGACTCGGTTTGTGGTCAAGCCAGACCTCCCAAAGAAGGTGAGAAGTATTATAGCTTGCTTAGAGTAGACAGCATCAACGGACTTGACCCTGAGTTAGGAAGAGCACGCCGCAATTTCGGTTCCTTAACGCCGACTTTTCCGAACAAGCTCATCAATCTGGAAACGACTTCGGATGAGATATCCACCCGTCTAATTAATCTTGTGGCGCCCATAGGTAGAGGGCAAAGAGGGCTGATTGTATCGCCACCCAAGGCAGGTAAGACGGTGCTTCTTCAGAAAATCGCCAATGCCGCCACCACTAATTACGATGATATTCACCTTATGGTTTGCCTTATTGGAGAAAGGCCGGAAGAGGTCACTGATATGAAGAGGTCAGTTAAAGCCGAGGTCATTGCCGCTACCTTCGATGAACCGGTGGAAGCCCAGACTCGAGTGGCCGAATTGGCGTTAGAGAGAGCTAAGAGGCTGGTGGAGATGGGCAAGGATGTAGTCATACTCCTTGACGGCATCACTAGACTTACCAGAGCTTATAACCTGGCCTTGCCTCCCAGCGGGCGTACTCTGTCCGGAGGCATTGACTCAACGGCACTGCATCCTCCGAAGCGATTCTTCGGCACTGCTCGTAACATCGAAGAAGGAGGAAGCCTGACCATTATTGCCACCTGCCTCGTGGATACCGGCAGCCGCATGGACGACCTCATATATGAAGAGTTTAAGGGGACAGGTAACATGGAACTGCACCTGGATAGGAAACTGTCTGAGCGAAGGGTCTTCCCGGCTATAGATATTATACCCAGCGGCACAAGAAGAGAAGAGCTCTTGTTGGATGAGAATACGTTGAAACAAGTGTGGTTGCTCAGGCGGATGATCGGTATGATAGATAGCGATTCGCCTAGTCATGGTGAGGCTACACCAAGGATCCTGGAACGGCTAGCCAGGACAAAGAACAACGCTGAATTTCTGGCCACTCTATCTAAGGACATCTGAATCCAATCATAGCCGACCTGTCGCGTAGAACGAAGTGAAGAAACGAAGCAGTCCCAGCTGGCGAGACAAGTTCAAACGGGGAGTCAGGAAGCAACTGGGCATGGATGTTTTCCTCTGTGGCAGTTGCAGGTGGAACTGGAGAAGTGCCTGTAATCGCCCAGAGCGTCCCAACGCCACCTGGTGCCCCGATTACACAAAGAAAGGATAAATGACTGAATTCGCAGTTGATGCGGAGTCAAGCGAACCGGGACAGCCCGGCAAGAAGCAAGCTACTGGCTGCCAGGAATACGATTACTTAAGCTGATCCCTTGAATAGTCAAGGACCCTTCTGGCCACGATAAGCATATTAATCTGCCCTGTGCCTTCGAAGATATCATTAATCTTCGCGTCGCGCATCCACTTCTCCAGCAGGTACTTTCGCGAATAGCCAAGTGGCCCCATGATCTCAACTGCTTTCTGAGTGATCTTGGTAACAGCAAGGCCAGCCTTGGCCTTAGCCATCGATGCCTCCAGGTTATTGGGTTGAAGCTGGCTCATCATCCAGAGAGCCCGCAACGTAAGGAGCCTGGCTGCCTTGTAGTTCGCTTCCATTTCCATCACGTCCCGTTCTAGCGCAGTGAGCTTCTGTTTGGGAACGCCGTAACGTATCCTTATGCCCTGCCTATCGAGTGTTCCCTTGATGAAATCCAGGGCGGCACGTCCGACACCGATGGCCATGGCAGCCACAACAGGTCGGGTGGCATCGAATGTGGCCATAGCGCCCTTGAAACCCTTGGTTTCGCCCTTATCTACCTTCTTGACCTCCGGGTTGCCGAGTATGTTTTCAAAGGGAATACGGCAATTATCGAAAATGAGGGTAGCTGTATCGCTGGCCTTGATCCCCAGCTTCTTCTCCAGTTTTTCCACCCTCATTCCCGGAGTTCCAGCCGGTACCACAAAAGATTTCATGCCGGCTCGTCCTGCCGATTTATCCACGGTCGCCCACACTACCACCAGGCCGCCGGGATTCTCAGCTGCACGTTTGCCCCAGGTGACGAAAATCTTCTCGCCGTTCAATACCCACTCCGCACCATCGCGTGTAGCCGTAGCAGTAATGGCAGAGGTGTCTGAGCCGCAACCCGGCTCTGTCATCGCCATGGCACCCCACTTCGGGTCACCTTCGTTGAAATTACCCAAGAAACGTGACAACTGTTCTTTGGTGCCTGAAGCGAAGATGGCAGCGCCCCCAAGTCCCGGCCCTGGAACACACAAGAAGAGCCCCGCATCTCCCCAGCAAAGCTCTTCTATTCTGAGACACGCGGTGACATCTAGGCCCAGGGCCAATGTACCCTTGTTTCTTTCGCCCCACGTCTTATCAATGAGTTCCCGTGGGCTCTCGTGTTCATGCTCGTCATAGTAACGGCTTGCCGGCCGAAACAGCTCCTCTGCAAATTTGTGGGCTATATCTATTGCCTCGTTTTGTTCTTGGGTCGGTTCAAAATCTATCATTGCACATGCCTCCTTTCATACTATTGCCATGCCATCAAAAGTGGCAAATCCCCGGCCATTCCTCAGCCAGAGCTCGACCGGGTGCTCACGAACATAACCGTGCCCGCCCAGGATCTGTACGGCACGGTCAGTTACCATCAAAACCATATCGTCAGCGTATGCTTTGGCCAGTGCCGCTTCTTTAGTTGCGTCTTCCTTCCGATCTAACCCCCAGGCAGCTTCCCATGTCATTAGCCTGGTAGCATCGATTTCAATTGCCATCTCCGCCAGCATGAAGGCAACTGCCTGGCGGGAGCCGATGGGCTCTCCGAAAGCGACACGCTCCTTGGCATAATCCCTCGAGTATTCCATGGCGGCTTTAGCTACGCCCACAGCCATCGCCGACAGCGCCACCCGTGAGCAATTCATGACACGGTTGAAATCGTATCCCTTCTCACCCCCCAACCGGTTTTCCTTAGGAACGCGGCAGTTTCTCAGGGTCATCTCGTATGTGGCGAGAGCTTTTATACCCATATTCCTCTCTCGCTCGCCAATCTCAAGTCCATGTGTACCTTTCTCAACAACAAAGGCCCGACTGGCGCCATTTTCTGCTGCATAGACAAGCAACAGGTCAGCTTCGGCAGCCAGAGGCACATAGCATTTCTCGCCATTGAGGACATATTCATTGCCGTCAAGCCGGGCAGCGGTTGACAGAGAGTAAGGGTCAAAACCAAATCGTGGCTCAATGAGTGCCGCCGTCGCTGCCTTGTACTTCTCGCCGCAGAAGAGGGGCAAGTATTTCTTTCTTTGCGCGTCCGTACCCATTTCGAGGATCGGATAGGCAAACAGAGCCGGACAGAGAGCGTGCATCGTCATTGAAAGGTCACCCCAGGCCAGTTCCTCTGCTATCAACGAACCTGTGATAGCAGAGCGCTCCCCGCCAGGTCCGCCGTAGGCTTCGGGTATGCTGCCAGAGGTGAGTCCCATCTTCCAGGCAGTGTCTATCACACCTTCAGGGATCGTCCCGTTCTCATCGCATTGCCGATACATTCTGCGCATCTCATCGTTGGCAAACTGCTTTGCCATGCTCACAATCATCTGCTGTTCCTCTGTTGGATTGAACGAAATCATGTTACCCTCCTTTCAATAGGTATGCGTTGCCCACGATACCGCCGTGCTCTGAACCTTTTTGTTCCAACATCAACACAACATCTGCTGAATAGTTTGGGCGGACGCCGTATTATAATCGGTATGAGAGAAGATTTCCAGAGGTCTATATTGGTATCAACTGCAGGTTCTCCTACCCCTGATTGACATTAAAGCTGACACCTTCTAAAATCAAGAAGGTAAGCGAACCATACCGCGAGAGTCCTGCAATCCTTGTTTGAACTGGATTTGCGGGGAACCCCTCAAGAAGTCGTAGGACTCACTGGAGTTGACTCAGCAAGTGACTGGTGATGGACTTAGAGAAGCGTTTCTGAGTTTCTTTCGAGACAGGGGACACAAAGTGATCCCCAGTTCCTCTCTGGTGCCTCATAAGGACCCCACTTTGCTGCTGACCAGCGCTGGCATGGTGCAGATCAAGCCATATTATCTAGGATTAGAGACCCCACCTGACCAGCGATTGGCTTCGTGCCAGAAATGCTTTCGGACCACTGATATAGAGTCAGTAGGCGATAGCAAGCACCTCACGTTCTTCGAAATGCTGGGGAATTTCAGCGTGGGTGATTATTTTAAGAGAGAGACTATTTCCTGGGCCTGGGAATTTGTTACCAGATATCTGAAGCTGCCCGAGGAGCGGCTCTGGATAACCATTTACCTTCACGACGAAGAGTCATTCTCCTACTGGCGGGAACTTGGCGTGCCCGCTGGCAAGATATTGCGATTCGGTGATGAGGACAATTTCTGGGGGCCGGTTGGAGATTCTGGTCCATGTGGACCGTGCAGCGAGATTCATTACGACCTTGGTGAACAGTTTGGATGCGATAAAGCTGACTGTAAGCCCAATTGCGACTGTGGTCGCTTCTGTGAGATATGGAACCTGGTATTTACCCAATACAATCAGGATCCGGACGGACAGCGCACTCCCTTGCCGAAACCAAACATCGATACAGGCATGGGATTGGAGAGGACTCTGGCTGCTATCCAGAACAAGCCCTCGCCCTATGAGACAGATTTGTTTACTCCTTTGATAGACCGGATTTGTCAGCTATCGGGGAAAAAGTATGGTTGGGATGGGAATACCGACCGTGCCTTTAGAATTGTGGCTGAGCATTCACGCGGCATTGCCTTTCTTATCGCTGATGGCGTAACACCTTCTAACGAAGGCAGAGGATATGTCCTGCGGAGGATACTCAGGCGCGCTTCGCTCTTCGGCAGGAAACTGGGATTGAGTGACCCTTTCCTTAATGAAATGGCTGGCATCACCATTAGCACAATGAGTCACATGTATCCCGAGCTTACGGCCGATCAGAGCCTGATTGCTCAAGTGACCAGGGCTGAAGAAGAGAGATTCATTGCCACCCTGGATACGGGGCTCAATCTGGTGGAGAAGCTCGTAGGCGAAGCTTCATCTCAAGTACGGAAGAAGTTGACAGGCGGAGAGGTGTTCAGGCTTTACGATACTTATGGCTTCCCGCCGGAGCTAACTGCCGAGATTGCCGGAGAGAAAAACCTATCCATAGATTGGGAAGGGTTCCGGGCTGAGATGGAGAGGCAACGTGAAAGAGCCAGGTTAAGTGGGCGCGTTGAGGTCAAAACAAGCGCGAAGGGCAGGCTTACGGTCATACGCAGAAGAACACGTTTTGTGGGTTATCAAAAATACGAGTCCAGGGCGAAGGTTCAGGATTTGATAGGTAATGAAAGCTCTGTGCAAACTGTGACTGAGGGCAATGAGGTTGACGTGATACTTGACAAAACCCCTTTCTATGGTGAGATGGGTGGGCAAGTAGGGGACACCGGTGAGATCAGCAGCACGAAGGGGAAAGTAATCATCACGAGTACTCTTAGAAGTCCTTCGGACGTGATAACACATAAGGGAAAGGTGGTTGAAGGGAGTATATCTAGGGGCGACGAAGTAGATGCCAAAGTCGATGTCACCCGCCGGCTGGACATTGCTCGCAACCACACAGCCACTCACCTCCTCCAGGCTGCGCTAAGGCAAACTCTGGGCAGCCGTGTTTATCAAAAGGGCTCACTAGTGGAGCCGGAAAGGTGTAGATTCGACTTCTCCCAGCTGGCTCCCATAACGGAGGAAGAGCTCGACAAAGTTCAGAGACAGGTCAACGAATGGATACGCCAGAACCTGGCGGTCAAGGCAAAGACTCTTTCTTACACGCAGGCTGTAGCCGAGGGTGCTATTGCTCTATTTGAAGAGAAATATGGGGAGAAAGTTCGTATGTTGACCATCGGGGAGCCAGCGATAAGCAAGGAGCTGTGCGGTGGGACTCACGTAAGGTCAACCGGGGAGCTTGGCATATTTCTGATAACCAGTGAAAGCAGCATCGGCACAGGACTGCATCGTATTGAGGCGATAACGGGCAGAAACGCTGAATCCCTAATTGAATCGCGGTCAGCTGCTCTACAGCACATAGCCAGAGAAGTGGAAGCCTCGCTGGAAGAAGTCCCCGATAAGGTGAAAGTATTGATTGGCGAACTGGAAGCCGAGCGTAAGAAGGGAATGTCGCTGGAGAGGGAACTGTCGCGCAAAGTAGCGGAGGACCTGCCCGCCCGAGCAGAGCAGGTGAGTGGTGTGACGGTTCTAGCCGCTAGGGTGCCAGCATTGACCATGCCTATCCTTAGGGAAATGGGCGACATATTGAGGGATAGGCTCAGGAGCGGTGTAATTGTTTTAGGTACGGTTTACAATGGCAAGCCCGGGTTTTTGGCCATGGTGACCCCTGACCTGGTAGCTAGGGGAATTCATGCCGGCGATATCATCAACCAGGTGGCCAAGGTTGCGGGTGGAGGTGGCGGTGGCAAGGCTGCCATGGCTCAAGCCGGCGGTAAGGATGCGAGCAAGGTTGACGAAGCTTTGAAACTGGGCAAAAGTATCGTTGCCAGTCAAATCTCCTCTCACCCCAAATAATAGAAACTCAGAAGGCGAAACTTGAAATAACAAACGGACAAGTTGAAGATTGGCTTTTAGCTGTTGAGCAGTACCTTCTGATTTGTTGGAAAGTGAGAACGAAATGCGCAGTCTGGGACTGGATGTCGGTGGTGAGAGAACTGGGGTAGCCATGAGCGACCCACAGGGTATCTTGGCTACTCCGCTAACTGTGCTTGCCAGCAGAGACGAGAAGGCACTCATAAAAGAAATCCTTACGCTTGTTTGGAAGCATAAGGTGGAGCGTGTTGTAGTTGGTTTGCCTCGCCAGCTAAGCGGGGAGCTGGGGAAACAAGCTAATAAGGTGACAGCTTTTGCCGATGAGTTGTCATGGCAGGCAAAGCAAAGCAACCTTGACCAGCTGGACGTACAGCTATGGGATGAACGACTTTCTACCAAAGCCGCCGAGCGTTTGAAGACCGAGGCTAGTGGTCAGGGAAGTAGTGCCCGTTTCAGGGGAAAAAGAGCAGCCAGAAATCGCAACCCTGGTATCAAGGCCGAGGTGGATGCCATAGCAGCGGCCTTCATCCTCCAGGGTTTTCTGGATAGCCAGCATTCGGGTAATGCCGAGGAGTCTTGAGCAGTGTCCAGATACATAGGCCTCATCGGTTACCCTGTCAGACACTCTGTTTCCCCTTATTTCCAGCAGGCAGCTCTGGACTATCATCGACTTGATATTCGCTATGAGGCCTGGGAGACAGGCCGGGCCGATCTTCCAGAAAGAGTGAGGAATTTGAGAAAACCTCAAAATATCGGAGCTAACGTAACTGTGCCTTACAAAGAGATGGTGCTGCCGTTGCTAGACGAAGTTGATGACCTGGCAAGCTCAATTGGTGCCGTCAATACCATAGTCAAGAAAGACGATAGGCTTGTGGGTTCCAATACTGATGCCTACGGCTTCGTTGAGGCACTAGACAAGGAAGGGCACTTTGACCCTGAGGACAAGCGAGCTATCATGTTGGGTGCTGGTGGAGTGGCTAGGGCAGTGGCTTTTGTTCTGGTGCAAGCGAAGGTGGCCTCACTGGCGATTACCGATGGTATATTCGAGCGGGCCAGTGCACTGAGGGAGAGTCTGGTGAGGTATATCAAGGGTGCTCCGGCGAGCCTTGGGAATTTGGAGACAAAGGTCACGGCCTTTCAGTGGGCTGCAGTGGGCTCAGCCAAGACGTTTGTCGACTGCGATTTAATAGTCCACTGCACCACAATAGGAATGAAAGACGGTCCTCAAGAAGGACAATCACCGCTCAGCCCTGAAGTGATTCCTAGGAACGTCTTGGTGTATGACGTGGTGTACAACCCCCTGCTGACACCCTTGTTAAAGCTGGCACAAAGAGCCGGGGCCAATATACTTGGCGGCCTACCTATGCTAGTATATCAGGGAGCAGCTTCCTTCAAGCTGTGGACAGGTAAGGAAGCTCCAGTGGACATAATGTTGGACAGAGCTGGGAAGATGTTGGCAGGGCAACAATGAAGAGACGAAAGGTAACCATCATCAGTTTGTGTGTGTTAGCGGCGCTCGCGGCGATACTGATTCCGATTTTCTTACTTCCCGGGCGGGCAGCAGGCAAAGTTGCTGTAATTCCGCTCAGTGGGAGTATTACGACGGGAGGCTCTTCACTATCCTCTGGTTCGAGCATTACCCCGGGGCTCGTGAGGAGCTATTTGGCAAAGGCACAGCACGACAAGGCGGTTAAGGCGATTGTTTTTCGTATAGAGAGCCCTGGCGGTGAGATAGAACCCTGCCAGGAAATCCTTCTCCAGATAGAGAGAGCCAAGGAGACAAGGAAGATCGTAGTGAGCATGGGCGGTATGGCTGCTTCGGGTGGCTATTACATTTCAACCCCGGCTGATAGGATTGTCGCTTTGCCAACTACACAGACGGGTAGTATTGGAGTTATCTCTTCCGCAATCAATGTCGAAGGACTGCTGGAAAAACTGGGTATCCAGATACAAATCTTCAAAGGCGGCAAGTATAAGGACATGTATTGGGGGGTCACAAACCTAACGGCGGAAGAACAGGAAATTATGCAGGCAATGGTTGATGAGTATTATGAGCAATTCATTGATGTCGTGGCTGAAGGTAGAGAGCTAAGCAAAGACGACGTCAGAAATTTAGCTACTGGACAACTTTATAGTGGCACCGAAGCCAAGGAGTTGGGTTTGGTTGATGAACTGGGTGACCTGGACACAGCCATAGATTTGGCCACGGAATTAGCTGGCATGGAAAGAGCGAGAGTAGAGTATTATGAACCGCCCAGGCTAACAATATGGTCGCTGTTGGGGCTGGTCGATGCCATAAAGGCCAGGATATCCGGGTTGAGCGCAGAAGATATGATTCTATTGGAAATTCTAGATCACAACTACCCACAGCCTCTATTTCTATATCAAAGCTGATTCTGCTCACGAGGATGTTGAGGTTTTCGCGGGCAGGAGGTTGAGTCTGAAGTTGAGTTTATGGAGTTACTCTGGCAGGCATGGCGGTCTCGAGGATTAATCTAATGGGACAGTTTCGTTTTCTTACTGGTGGAGAATCTCATGGGAAAGGGCTGGTAGCCATAGCGGAGGGCATGGTAGCTGACCTTCCCCTGGAGGAACGTTACATCAATAAGCAGCTGAAGCGCCGCCAACAAGGCTACGGGCGCGGTCCGCGCATGAAGATCGAAGACGATAAGGTGAAAATCCTGGCTGGCGTTCGCTACGGGCTTACTACAGGCAGCCCCATTGCACTCTTCATCACCAACCGGGATTGGCAAAACTGGCAGGGACAGATGAGTGTTTCCCCGGTGGAGAAAGAGGCTGATCCTGTGACCTGTCCTCGGCCGGGACATGCCGACCTGGCAGGGGTGGTTAAGTATGGTCTCCAGGATATCAGGCCGGTCATGGAGAGAGCGAGTGCCCGGGAGACGGCTGCCAGAGTAGCTGTCGGAGTTGTAGCCCGAAGATTCGTGGAGGAGCTTGGCATTGTCATTCGTAGCCACACAGTCGGTATAGGCCAGTGTCATTGCGAGCGCAGCGAAGCAATCTCGGGATCCATAGACTGGCGAAAAGTGGAAGCCTCTCCAGTGCGCTGCGCTAATGCCAGGCTAGGGAAGGCAATGATGGCGGCCATCGATGAGGCTAAAGCTAGTGGTGACACGCTAGGTGGCGTTTTTGAGGTGATTGCTACTGGTGTCCCCATAGGCCTGGGTAGCCATGTCAGCTGGGACCGCCGTCTCGATGGCAGGATTGCCAGGGCCATAATGAGCATCAATGCTGTGAAGGGAGTGGAAATCGGAGCAGGATTCGCCTTAGCCCACCTTAAGGGCTCGCAGGCTCACGATGTTATAGGACCTGCCTCATCAGCCGGCCGGGGCAAAGCGAGGCAATCTCTTCCTTGGCGACATGCCGCTAACCATGCCGGGGGCATCGAAGGAGGCATGAGCAATGGCGAGGATATAATAATCAGAGCAGCGGTCAAACCCATTGCTACGCTGGCTAGTTCTCTGCCTTCAATAGACCTGCGTACTGGCAAGAAAGCTAAGGCTCACTATGAGCGCAGCGATATTTGTGTTGTGCCCGCCGCTGGGGTAATCGCTGAAGCGATGCTAGCTATCGTTCTGGCCGATGCTTGCCTGGAGAAATTCGGCGGCGATAACTTGAAAGAGACCCTGGCGAATTACCGCGGCTATCTGCGCAGTATCGCCTGACTCAGCGACTGCGGTCCGAAGGCAAATCGCGGAAGGTGAACTCACTCGCATCTTAATCCTCGCCCATTAAAACAGGGGGAAGTTCGCATGAATCTGCAGGAGATACCATGTCAGGAAGTCTCAAGAGAAGTCTCTAGAGAGGATGATCCTGGAGGAAAGGATTTCCTCGGCGCTCATCGCCGATAGTGGTGGGTGGCCCGTGACCGGGATAGACAGTAGTCTCGTCGGGCAAAACCATAAGTTTCTCCCGGATGCTCTCCATCAGGCGTTCGTAGCTCATTCCGGGAAAGTCGGTCCTGCCAATACCAAGATTAAATAAGGTATCGCCGCTGAAGACCACACCATGCCCTAAGAGGCATATTCCGCCCGAGCTATGTCCCGGCGTATGAAGTACTTCAAAGTGCAGGTCGCCTACGTCTATGCAGTCACCGTCTTTGAGCATCCTGTCTGCCCGAGGGGGTGATTTTACGGGAGAGATGCCAAGCGATGTCAACATGCGTATCGGCGCGGAAAGCAATAATCCCTTCTCTGCTTCATGGATGGCAAACTGGGCATTAGTCTTTTCCTGGACTTCGCGAAGGGCGCCAACATGGTCTATGTGGGCATGGCTTATCACGATTATCGAGATGGTCAATCCTGTTTGCTGCACAGTTCTCAGAATTGTGTCAGCTTCAGCACCGGGGTCGATGATCATCCCCTGCCGCGTTGCGTCTGAACCAACGATATAGCAATTGGCAGCAAAAGGACCGACCACTAGCGTCTTTATGGTCATTGCTCTCATCTTCGGGCATTATGGAATTGAATCCGCCAAGTATAACATGAGTGTAAGCTCTGGCAAAAGCACTGAACGCCCGATGCATCAGCACAGACCAGGGTCTATTGAAATAATCAGCCTTTTCAGGTACTATGATGAGCTAAATCGGCCCGCCGGCGAAGCCTGGAGGTTTGGCCGGTAGGAATGGAAGGTAATCCATGCCACAAAGAGTGAACATCGGCCTAATTGATAAGACCAAAGACAAGCTCTCTAACCTGGTATTGGAGAGCAAGAAGAAACTCAAGGATTGCTCTTACATTGATCTGAGGGTTCAGGTCTCTGAAGGGCAGCAGGCAACCGCCCAGGACGGAATGATGAAATTCAGCATCCGTGACTATGGTCTTGCATATGGGCTGAGGGTCATTGCCGGAGGAGACATGGTTGCTCCGGGCTATTTCGGCGAGACGCTCGGGGCAGCAGATGTGGACAATCTACCCGGCATTATTCGAACTGGCCTGCGTCAAGCCTACGAGAGGGCCATTGCCAACTCAGTGATGAAGAATGAGAGGAAGGACTCCTGGGGGAATCTGGGCCAGTCCCTATGGAGCAGCAAACTAGCACCCATCAAGGCCTGCCAGGATACCATACCGGCTGTCTATAGGATTAGTCCGCTCGACGTCTCGTTAGAGGAAGTCAGCAGGCTAACACAGGAGATTTCCAAGGCGGTGGCCTCCTACGACGCCCGAGTTAAGGTCAACCAGATTTTTGTCGAGACCTCACTTGCCAGACAGCTCTTCGTAAGTTCCGAGATCACCAACATAGATCGAACCTATGCCCTAACACAGGGACTCTGTCTGGTGGTGGCAGTCGGGAATAGTGGCAGCCAGCAGACCCACTATGACTGCGTCGGGCACCAACGGGGTTGGGAGGTTCTAACCGATGGGATTGACGACGAATTGACCCAGTTAAGGCCATTCATGGATTTTGCACTGGACTTGGCTGCTGACTGCGTGTCACTTTCGGAGGCCAGGGAATGTCCGTCAACAGGTCAAGATGTAGTGGTGGTAACCAATCCTCACTACAATACACTTCTTTGCCATGAGATTATCGGCCACCCCACAGAACTTGATAGAGGTCTCAAGCTGGAAACAGCCTATGCCGGCAGAAGCTGGCTTCTCAGAAATCTCGATGGAAATATGCTGGGAAAGCGGGTCGCTTCCCCACTTGTATCTGCATATGCGGACCCGCTACTCCCGGGTTATGGGCACTACGAATACGATGACGAAGGTACACCGGCAACAAGGGTAACTTTGATAGACAAAGGGATATTGCGTGGGTTTATGAATTCTCGCCAGACCTCAGCCGTGCTGGGGGCGGACCCCAACGGGCACTTCAAGGCGACCGGTGCATCGCTTGTTCCTCTGATTAGAATGTCCACCGTGCACTTCGGAAACGGAGAGCGTGACCCGGGGGATATCACAGGCGAAGTTGACCGCGGTTATTACCTGGCAGGTCATCGCATCCCCTCCATTTCTGAGAGCAGGGAAAACTTTCGAATTACGGCCAGGAAGGTATATGAAATTAAGGACGGCAAGCTTGGAGAAATGTTCAGGGACGGTGGGATGATGGCCAACACAAGAGACTACCTGATGTCAGTTGATGCCGTGGGCAATGACTTAACGATATACCCGGTTTTCAATTGCGGAAAGGGGCAGCCGATGCAGGTAAAGAAACTCGGCAACGGCGGCCCCACCATGAGAGGCCGTGCCAGATTGGTGGGAGGAAAGGGATGAAGCACCTCAAGCAATTGGAACAGTCAGTGCAGGAGGCAATTGCCTTCCTGAAGACGCAGCCTGATATCAAATCAGCCCTGGCCTTTGCTTCGGCAAATAACCGTTTATGGACCAGATTGAATTACACGTCCCACATCCCGTGTAACGGCCTTGAGGAGCCGAAGTCAACGGGCGATTGTGGGATTGGCATTCAGATAGTCATGGATAGCCCGGAAGGCAAGAGAGTGGGTTTCGGCTCCGAGGAAAGAGATTTATCTGTCGAGGGCGTAAGGCTGGCCTTCGCTAAGGCAAAGCAGGGGGCGGTTGTCGACCCCGAGTTTCACTCTCTGCCTCAGCCAACCGGCGAAAAGAGAACCCTTTTTCATTATCATGACCCGGCAGTCATGAATCTCACCGATGAAGGGTTAGTTGAGGCGGGCTGGAAGGTTCTGGATGGGGCGGTCAATTTCTTCCTGAGTTCGCAGACGCTGAAAAACACAGCCCCTCATGAGGCACTCCGCGACCTGGGGCTGATAGTGGGTGGTGATGTTACCATACTGCAGGAAAGAATGGCTGTCGCCTCGTATGAGATGCCGGAAGTCCAGAGTGATGAGTCCGCCAGTGTCACGGCCTATATCACTGCTATGGTGGAGAAAGGCAATGCCAAGGGTGGAGGTTACTCCGTGCTTCTCAGGCTTAATGATTTGGGCGGCGAAGCAGGAAGCGAGGCGGCACAAAATGCGGTTAACTCGCTGGACGGCATTCGCATACCGTCCGGGGACTACCCTGTCATTCTAGGTCCTCAGCCGATTGCCGAACTTCTGGATAACCTGGTTATCCGTTCCTGTATGGTCTCATCTTTCTATTCGCTGGAATCGTGTTTGCTGGGCAAGCTAGGTAGCCGGGTTGCTGCCGACACGCTGACAATGGTTGACAGAGGCAATGCTCCCGGACTAGTCGGTTCGAAGGGTATTACATGTGAAGGATTGCCTACCGGCGAGACCGTTTTGATAAAGGATGGAGTACTCAGCGGTTTACTGAGTGATTGGTATGAATACCAGAGAATTCTAAGCGATCCCAAAGCCAAAGAGAAACTTGGGGTTAGCCCTGTTGAGTTCCGGCAGGCCATGATACCGAGAAATGGCTTTCGATTCTCACGTGGGGGTGGAAGGAGTTTTGACACGTTGGCGGCTGCGTCGGCAACCAATATTGTATTTGAATCGCCTTCAGCTACGAGCCTTGACGCCCTCATAAAGAGACTCAAAAGGGGAATATTGGTAGGGAGGCTGTGGTACACCTATCCCGTTAACGGGCTGAGGGCGGGCGATTTTACAAGTACGCTGACGGCTGATTCGTATCTCATTGAAGATGGCCGGATCAAGGCACCCATAAAGGTTAATACGCTAAGGATTAACGATAATATCCGCAACATCCTTATGGGCATCCGGGGGATGACCAAGGATACACGGGCGACAGTCTGCTGGGCTGCCGATCAAATAATGTATGCTCCTGTAGGGGTAATGGTCGAGAAGGTCCATTTCGACCAGATAGCTGAATTCATGGACGGCGTGTACTGAAGATCACCACGTTCCTCGGTCGATTGTCTTCCTCATCGCTCGCTTGAGCTCGCCGAACAAATTCCTGTTGGCCAACATCTGTCCTGAGTGATAGTGGGGGCTTCGGTGTCAGGGCTCCCGCTGCCAACGCACAAGTTTCCTGTTACTATGTCGGCCGGAACTACCTATCGGGGTGGCGGAATTGTGTGATGCCCATGAATCCGGTGGTGATGCCGCCAATCGTGCAGGCCACAGCTACCAGGTTCAAGGGCAAGGTGGATTCAAGCAGCTTGAGGACCATTAAGAAAGGCAAGATAACGCCAGCGATCAGCAGGATAAAGGCGATCACTATGAGTCTTACTGGATGTTCCATTCTGCCTTCCTATTTGTAGAGCCAGCACTCCACGAAGTGGCCGGGGGTAGGTTCGAAATCCGGAGGCTCATCCTTGTCGCACAACCCCTTGATAATGTGAGGACAGCGGGGGTGGAAGCGGCAGCCGCTCGGTGGGTTGATTAGACTGGGAGGTTCCCCGGGCGGGATATCTCTGAAGCGGCCGGCGTTCTCAGGTTCGGGATCGGGGATGGCGTTGAGCAACGCCTGCGTGTAGGGGTGGAGCGGGTTGCGGACCACTTCTTTGACGTCCGTCTGTTCGACCATTTTGGCCGCGTACATGATAAACACGCGCTCCGAGAAGTATCGCACGGAGGAAAGGTCGTGGGTGATGTAGATTACGCTCAGGTTGTGAGCCTTCTGGATCCGGCCTATTAGCTCCAGGATTTCCACTCGCACGGAAGCATCGAGCATGGATACGGGTTCATCAGCAACTATTAGCTTGGGGCGAAGGATCATGGCTCTGGCGATCACCAGCCGCTGCTGTTGACCCCCGGACAGCATGTGGGGAAACTTGTGGAGAAAATCTTCAACCGGGATGAGCCTCACCTCTTCAAGGACTGCGCGAATACGCTGCTCCTGTTCACCTTCTTCCACCTTGTTAATAGTCAGCGGCTCATTAAGGATGCGGCTGACGGTCATGAACGGGGCTAGTGCTCCGTAGGGGTCTTGCTGCACAAACCCGACGTTCGACCGCAGCCATGCCAGGTCCTCCGGATTCTGCCCATCCATTTTTCTGCCGTCGAAAATGATTTCCCCTGCAACAGGCTGCGCCAGTCCCAGAATGGTGCGAAGGAGAGTGGTCTTGCCTGAGCCGCTCTCGCCCACAATGGTGACTGCTTCCCCCAGGCGGATGCGGAAGCTTATCCCGTCCACGGCTTTCACGTAGCCGGCGCGCAGAAATCCCCAGCGCTTCAGCTCAAACCACGTGCGCAGTTCTGTCACCGACAGGAGCACATTGTTCTGCATCTCTCTAGCTTCGCTCATACAACCAGCATTTGACCCAAGCATCTCCGCGGGTGAAAAGAGGGGGCTCTTCTTGACAGCGCTCGAAACGCTCGGGACAGCGGGCGGCAAACCGGCAGCCTTGAGGCGGGTTCAGCAGGCTGGGTGGTTCACCGGTGATGAACTCCGGTTTCTTTTCCACGTGGAGAGTGGGAACACTAGCCATAAGTTTTCGAGCGTAAGGGTGAAGGGCTTGGCGATAGAACACCTCTGCGCTGCTGTGCTCGACCAGTTGCCCAGCATACATGCAGATTACCTCATCCGCCAGCTCGCTGGAGGTGGCGATGTCATGGGTGATGAAGATAAAGCTCAGGCCTAGTTCCTTCTTTATCTTCTTGAGGGCATTCATAATATTGGCCTGCGTCAGGACATCCAGTGCGGAAGTCGGTTCGTCAAGTATGACGAGCACCGGACTGGCCACCAGAGCCATGGCGATGATAGCGCGTTGGCGCATCCCCCCCGATAGCTCAAAGGCGTAGCGCTCCAGGAAAGCCGGCGGCACGCCCACAATCCGGAACACCTCCTCCGCTCTGGCCATCGCCTCCTGCTTGGTGGCGCGGTGGTCGAGCAGCAGGGGTTCTGCCACCTGGTGTCCAACCTTGAGGACGGGATTGAGGGAGTTCATGGCTGCCTGGGAGACCATTGAAATCTTCACCCACCGTACGTCGCGGCGGAAGCGCTCTTCGCTGAACTGCATTACATCCGTGCCGTTCAGGAAGACGCGGCCCGTGTAGGTGTCCACGTTGCGCGGCAGAAGTCTCAGGATTGCCCGCGCCAGTGATGTTTTGCCGCAGCCGGATTCACCAATGATGGCCAGAGACCCACCGCTGCGAAGTTCGAAGCTCACATCCTCTACCGCCCGCACCACTCCATTGGTGGCACGGAAGTACAGGCGGATATCCTCGACCTGCAAGAGCGGACCGTTTCTTGTTGTCGAGTCGGCGGGATTGCCGGTGACGGGCTCTGTTTGTGGTTCCACGTCTGTTGCTACACCGTCCTTAGTCTGGGATTGAAGATGCGGTCCAGGGAGTAACCGATCAGCGAGAAACCGACACCTAGCAACATAAGTAATATTGCAGGTTCAAGAAACCAGTAGTAGTATCCCTTGAGCAGCGCACCGTTCACAAACGCGCCGTCCAGGACCTTGCCCCACGTGGGCAAGACGGGGTCGCCGAGCCCGAGCACGGCCAGTGTAGCTTCGAGGAAAACAAAGCTGGGGATTACGAGAACAAATTCAGGCAGAAGCGTAGGCGCTATCCTGGGCATAAGGTAACGGAAGATGACGCGCGAATTCCCTGCCCCGTAGGCCAGCGCCGCTTCAATGTAGGGCGCTTCTTTTGCCTGGAGAAACATTGCCCGGTAGGTCAACATGGTTGACCCGAAAATGTTCAAAGCAATTACCAGCCCCAGCATAGTCCAGATGCTGCGGTCGTAGAGATACCCGACCATGATGAGAACCGGCAGCAAGGGGATAATGAGGTTAACTTGAGTCAGCCACTGAAATGCCCTGTCCACCTTACCTCCCAGCCATGTGCCGGTGGCCGACAAAGCGAAGGTTACAAGTTGCGTGCCAACGGCCGCAGCTATTCCAAATACAAGTGCAATTGGTGCTCCCCACAGAAGTGGTATGATGAGGTCCCGCCTGCGGTTGTCCGTGCCTGCCAGGCCGTGAATCTTGCCATAAACCACCAGCTTCGCGTTCAGCTCGGCAGTTGTAGGGAGCTCGGCAGTCAGCTCGAGCATGTAGTCTCCCTTGAGTGACCTGGCCTCGTCCGCCGGGTCAGCGAATAAGCCAACGTGGGGAAACATTCCCGACAGCCTTGTTGCCAGGTCATTGTCCTGGG
>Ga0172363_10000646_pt1 | contig 27005 bp, 20 predicted proteins | sample LakKivs2_kivu2a2_FD_114541 | JGI IMG/M metagenome (GOLD analysis project Ga0172363, IMG submission 114541) | Sediment microbial communities from Lake Kivu, Rwanda - Sediment s2_kivu2a2 | ecosystem: Environmental > Aquatic > Freshwater > Lake > Sediment | place: Rwanda: Western Province, Lake... | reverse complement strand
TCAGGTAACCAATCCTGATTGGTAAAGCCTAACCGGCAGCCAAAACCGGGTGTTGCGTAATAGGCAGAGATGTTTGCACGAAGCGTGCACAGGGAATGCAAAAGCTGTATGATAGAATCCCGAAATGCAGCATGAAGCATGGAGCTTCCATTATCGTAACGATGGGAGCAGCACTAAATGACCGTAAGAGGTGAGGTCAAATAGTCCGGCCGGGGTCTGAGTGAAGTGGTCTGAAAAATCAGGACAGGGAACGGCGTTGAATAAAAAACGTAAACCTGCTTTTGTTAGCTGCAAGTTATTAGCTACAAGCTACAAGATGCAAGGGGATGGGGGCGAGGGAGGAGGGAGAATAATCCGAAATCTACATTTCAAATGTTGCAATGATCATTAGATAGCTGTATAATTATAAATGGCCATGTGCACTGATCCGCATTATAAAAATCGCGTGAAGAAAATCAGGGTTGCAGCCGTTAAGAAGATATAATTTCAGGCCATCGTTTTACCGTATTTAACAGGATCCCCGCATCCGCATGGATAACGCGGTAACATGTCATAGTGAGAGAAGGTGGCGCCGCCCCTTCTTCCCTTTCTCACAGCGAAAACGTCATCCCCGCACTAGCGAGGAGCCCAAATGTCACGGAGTGTGTTATAGGGACTTTACCCGGAGGCGGACTGAGTCCTGATAAAGCATACATATCATAACTATTGACAGTATTTTGTCATTTATTATTATCTTTGCAGAAACGCCGTATTACAATGACTACCCTTGAATTAAAAAAGAATTTTCATCATCTCATCGATAGCATTGACAATGAACAACTACTCTCAAAGTTTTATGATATTTTGAAAAGCCGTAATGCTGTCAAAGATGGAGATTTATGGTCTCGCCTTACAAAACAGGAACAGGACGAACTAATATCAGCTTTTAATGAAAGTGAAAAAGAAGAGTATTTGATAAGCCATGATAAAATGATGAAAAAACATAAAAAATGGCTTTAGAAATAGTTTGGTCTGTTAGTGCTGATAAAAAATTCGATACAATCCTTGAATATCTTACCAAAGAATGGGGAAATAAAATAACAAAGTCATTTGTTAAAAAGGTTTATGACTTTCTCGATCTATTAAGTGAATTTCCGGAGATCGGAACCCTGGAAAACAAAGAAAGAGGCATTAGAGGATTTGTCATCCTTAAACAAGTCAGCATCTTTTATATTATTCGCAACAACCGCATCATCATACTCGATTTCTTCGATAACAGACAAAGCTCCCATAAGAGAAGGTTTTAATCCGTCACATTGAAAAAATCACAAATCACAATACGCCTGCCGTGAAACGACCCCGATAGCTCAGGTCAATAAATCACATTAGCCAAATTCAGTCATGGTAAATGTTACATCGATTGTCGTTATATTTGGATTTAACAATGACTCTGTGCACTGACCCGCATTATAAAAATCGCGTGAAGAAAATCAGGGTTTCAGCCGTTAAGAAATTCAGGCAAACACAAGCTATTTCTGCACAAGTCAGATGTTTCGCTTCTGAATTTCAGGCTGAAAGCCTGATTTTTAGCGATTTTTATTAAGCGGTGAATTTTCTTTCTTGCTTTCTTTGTTTGGCAGACAAAGAAAGGAAAAGAGGCCTTGCCGGGCGAAGAAACGTATAGATTGCGCGATTGAACGATTGAACGAAGGCCGATAGCCGATTTACATCGTTCAATCAGCCATCGGCCATCGCATAATCGTGCAATCATGGGTGGCTATTCCGGATGCAGTTTCCGGACTATTCTGCTCCTTCAATCCGGCATCCAGATTCTGTCAGCTGCAAGCTGTTAGCCACAAGCTACAAGACGTGTGGGGAGGAAGGTGAGAGAGGAGGGAAGTAACCGGGACAAAGTAATCCGTCATAATCCGCCTTATCAGCATTATCCGTATTCCATTAGGCGCCTGATAGAACACGGATAACGCCGATTAGGCGGATTTACGCGGATTGCGCCTATCCGTAAAATCGTGCTTTCAGCCATTGTTTGAGGTAGTCTGAAAATTTAGGACAGGGAACTAAGTTGAATGAAAACCTGTCCGGAGGGATTAGATCATCTCACATCCCAAATCCATTTCAATTCCAATGATAATTATGTTGATGAAAATGTTTGTAACGCAGATCCTGCATGTCGGAATAACATTGGTTGGCCTGGTCTGAAAAGTAACCTGTCATACCGTAACGTTGCATATATTGGTGCATGGTGCTGTCATGCTCCCAACAATCACCGTAACCATCCCAGTGCTCAAACTCAAGGGTGTCAAGGCCACATTGCCAGTCCTCATGATGCATCCCTTCGTGGTCATTATCCCAGTTCCAATCATCCTCTCCATAATTGTGCCCGCCATTATTAGCATAGACAGCCCTGCAGTAATCATAAAATTTAAATGAAAACAAGCTGTCATAATTTCTGAATTGTTGCCAGTAATAGTAGCAACTGTCGTGATTTCCGGTTCCCGTATGTTGATGGAAAGCGACCAAAAGTGCATCATTTGTGGCAGCCGACTGATAATTTTTCAGCATCTGTTCCAAATAAACCGTGGAATTATTCGATGGATTATCTGTGTTTTCTTTTTTACAGGAGGCAATGATAAAAAACAATACTGTGATTGACAGTATGACGTAATTAAAAGTTTTCATGTTTTCCGGTTTTAATATTGAATATATTTCCTGAATAACGGTCAAAACGGTCAAATAAACTTATTATTATGCAGATTCCGGAATATTCTGGTCACCCATGCCGGCATATTGCTTCTCTCAGCTACAAGCTGCGAGCTACGAGACGCAAGGGGGTGGGGGTGAGGGGAGTAATCCGGGATAAAGTAATCCGCGATAATCCCCGCCCGGCTGAACGACGTCAGTCGATCGGGCGGGCGCTAAATCCGCCCCGATAGCTATCGGGGTCCGTGTTCTATTAAGCGCCTGATAGAACACGGATAACGCAGATAAAACGGATGATCGCGGATTTCTCTTACCCGTAATTTATCGCTATCGCTACAGGTCGGTCGATTGAACGATATGACCGGAATATCGGGAATTACTTTTTCTTATAGCTCCATCCTCCGGCAAGGCCAAAGATAAACCAGGCAAGCGCTATGGTGCCCAGTGTAAAAATAGTATCGCCAATCATCCTGAGCCATTTAAAAATAACGATGTTATGCTGTTGCATGAAAGATGCCGAACGGGCATACCAGTAACCATGGTTGACGCTGGCAACGGTCTGGGCTAAACCCACCGGAAGGATACTTATCAGCAACATGGCAGTCAAACCGATATTGATGCTCCAAAATGCAAACTTTATCCATCTGTCTTTCCATTCACCATCTTTATTCATGTCGCGCAGAACAAAGAGCATCAGTCCGATCCCCAACATGCCATAAACACCGAATAAAGCGGCATGGCCATGAACGGGAGTCGTATTCAAACCCTGCATATAATACAACGCGATAGGGGGATTGATGAGGAACCCGAAAATCCCGGCGCCGACCAGGTTCCAGAATGCCACGGATATAAAAAAGAAGATAGGCCACTTATAAGCTTTGATCCATTCGCTGCTGCGGCTGACCTTAAGCTTATCGTACGCTTCAAAACCCATCAGCGCCAGAGGCACCACTTCTAGGGCGCTGAACGTTGCCCCAAGTGCCAGCACTGCCGTGGGTGTCCCGGTAAAGTACAAATGGTGGAATGTCCCTATAATTCCCCCGGAAAGGTACACTATCGTTGAGAACAATACAGCCGTTGTGGCCGTGGCCGGTTTAATCAGTTGCATGCGTACAAACAGGAACGCGGTAACCACGGCGGCAAAAACTTCGAAGAAGCCTTCAACCCACAAGTGGACCACCCACCAACGCCAGTATTCCGCCATAGCCAGATTGGTTTGACGGCCCCACATTAATCCGGCACCATAAAATATGGCGATGGCGGCTGTGGAAATCAGGAACAAAGTCAATAAATTCCGGCTTTCCGATTTCTGTTTTAAAGCCGGCCAGATAGCCCTGCCCATCAATAAAAGCCATATGATCAATCCGGCAAAGAGGAACAGTTGCCAGAAGCGCCCCAGGTCAATGTATTCATAACCCTGGTGGCCGAACCAGAAGTTCTGTATTAATCCAAGTCTCTGCATGACACCCATCCATTCGTTGATGAGCGAACCTAAAACGATAACAAGTAAAGCACCGAATAAGAAATTTACGCCCAGTTTCTGGAATTTGGGTTCCTCTCCCGAAATGGCAGGAGCATAATACAAACCTGTCGCGAGCCATGACGTGGCTATCCAGAAGATGGCTATTTGTATGTGCCAGGTACGTGATACCGAATAGGGTAGAAATTTCGCCAGCGGGATGCCGTATAATGCCTGCCCTTCTACGGTGTAATGGGCTGTAATGATCCCCATGACCACCTGCACCAGAAGCAGGGCTGAGACAACCCAGAAATATTTAAGTGTTGCCTTTTGCGACGGGGTTTGTGTTTCACTTTTTACCGGGAAACTCACAGGAACGGTTTCGACCGCCTCGTCTCTTTTACGGGCATAAAACCACACCATTAAACCAATCCCAGCAATCAGCATAATGACACTGAACCCGGTCCACAGCAATAGGGAACCCGCCGGTTTATTACCGACCAGCTCATCAGCCGGCCAGTTATTGGTATATGTAATATTTTGACCCGGCCTTTCGGTGACACATGCCCAGGATATCCAAAAGAAGAACGCATTGAGTTTCCGCACGCGTTCAGGATCTTTCAGTGAATTTACCGGGATGCTGTATGCATCCCTTGTTTTATCAAGAGCCGGGTCGTTGGTAAACAATCCGGCGAAATAGTCGCTGTTGTCGGCAAAAGCCTCAGCCCTTAGCGATGAGATCGTCAGGATTCCGGTTTCTGCATTGTAGGTGTTTGTCCTGATATCTTTTTGCAGGATGACTTTTAATTCAGCCTTACGCTCATCTGAAATCTTGTTAAAAGGTAAACTGTCAGATTTCCGGGATAGCTTGTTAAGGATATAAACAGCCTCTTTGTGAAGCCAGTCGGCACTCCAATCGGGAGCCTGGTATGCGCCGTGGCCCCATACCGTACCCATTTCCTGACCGCCCATCGACTGCCAGACATTCTGGCCGTCTTTAATGTCCTGCCCGGTAAATAATGTTGTACCATCAGTCGTTACGACCTTTTTAGGAATCGGAGGGGCTTGATGATATATTTCATCGCCAAAATAGAGGAGTACTCCAAAGGATAGGGCTATAACGGCAATAAATCCTAACCAAAGTTTTTTTGTTGTCATAGGCGTTCATTTTATTTGTGAAACTCGAATTTTAAGAACGTAGTGAATTAAAATTTGTAAGTTGAACAATCCCGCCGGAGGCGGAGGGTATTATACTCCACCCCTTGAGGCGGAAATTGGGTTCAGGGTACCGCTGAAGCGGTATTTCGCAGGCTCAACTTGCCCTGGGATACATACCCGTGATTTGTTTGTATTCTTATATTCCGAATTGCAAGGTACAAATTTACAAAATATTTTTAATAAAAGACAAAAGGGTCTTTTAGTATGGTTAAAAATTTTTTATAATTTTGTCAGAAATCAGAATCGTGAAATATGTTTAATAAAGAGACAGAATATGCACTCAGGAGCCTTGTATATATCCAATTACAAAATAACGATAATAGAAGGCCGGGTATTGAAGAAATAGCAGAAGAAATTGAAGCACCAAGGTTTTTCACGGCCAAAATTTTACAACGTTTGGTTAAGCATGAGATAATACTATCTGTTAAAGGCAAGGGCGGCGGATTTTACTTTGACAAAAACAAAGCCGATCTGCCAATTAAAAGTTTGATCATATTGACAGAAGGAAATAAAATATTTGACAGTTGTGGTTTTGGTTTAAAACATTGCGATCCAAATAATCCCTGTCCGTTACATGAACAGTATGCCCCCATCAGAGATGCGATTGACCGGCTTGTATCAGCTGAAACGATACAATCACTGGTTCAAAAATATATTCTGAAGGAAAATAGAAATGAAACAGACACATAGAGTTCTGTGATATGAGAAGTGACTGTCAAATGTTTTAACTTTATATGTGATTAATAATCAAACAATATGAGCGAGTTCATTAATAATTCAGAGAAACGCAAAGAGCTCTTAAAACACCTGATTTTGCAGTTACACCAGGGCGAAGCCCCGGAGCTGGTCCGTAAACGCCTCGTCGAACTCTTGCAAAATATCCCTTATAACGATGTGGTGCAAGTGGAGCAGGAACTGATTTCGGAAGGATTGCCTGAAGAGGAGATATTAAAATTTTGCGATATTCACACGATGGTGCTTGACGGGCATATCGACCGGAGCGGTAGCCAAGCTGTTCCTGAAGGCCACCCGGTGGATGTGTTCAAAAAGGAAAACAAAGAGCTTCTTAAAGTTATTCATGAAACCAGACAATTGCTGGGTAATCTTCATTCCGTTCCTGAAGCGGCATTTAAAGAATATTCATTGAAAATCCTGTCCTGTTTTAATGAGCTGATGGATGTTGATAAACACTATAAACGGAAAGAATACCTTGTTTTTCCATACCTTGAGAAAAATGAGATAACGGGACCGCCTCAAGTGATGTGGGGCAAGCACGATGAGATACGTGAACAACTGAAAGGATGTATGGAAATATTGCGTACCGAAGGCCTGAAAAAGACAGACCTTGAAGATGCCCTTGAGCTGCTTTTTATTCCTGTACTGAGGGCGCTGGAAGATATGACCAAAAAGGAGGAGGACATTCTGTTTCCCATGTGCATGGATGTGCTTACCACCGGTGACTGGTGGCAGATACACAAGCACACCCTTGAGTTCGGTTTTACCCTGTTCGATCCCAAAGTGGAGTGGAAGCCCGAAGGTTTGCAAGCGGAGGCTCATGAAAATAAGGACATGTTGGATGAGAATGGCTCTATCCGGTTGCCGTCGGGAAGTTTCACGGCCACAGAGATCATGGCTATCCTTAATACCATACCATTCGATATGACATTCGTTGACAAAAACGACAAGGTAAAATACTTTACTCAGGGCCGGGAACGCATTTTTGCCCGCAGCCGCTCCATTATCAACCGCGACGTGAGGTTGTGCCATCCTCCGGGAAGCGTCCACATTGTCGAAAAAATACTTGACGATTTCAAATCGGGCCGTGCTTCCCATGCCCCTTTCTGGATACAGATGAAAGGCAAATTTATCAAGATTGAATATTTTGCCCTGCGCGACGGGAATGATGAATACCTCGGCACGCTCGAGGTATCGCAGGATTTAACCGAAAACAGGGCGCTCGAAGGCGAAAAACGTATCTTATCATATACTGAAAACAAAGGATAATATGGAAAAGCTTATAATAACGCCAAAAACCAAAATATACGATTTGCTGGAGGCCTATCCTGATCTGGAGGATTTACTTATAAGCCTGGCCCCGGAGTTCAGGAAACTGAAAAACCCGGTACTGCGAAAAACCATTGCGCGCATGGCCAATCTGAGCCAGGCCGCCACCATAGGGGGATTAAAAGTGGAATACCTGGTCAACCGGCTCCGTGTAAAAGCCGGCCAGGACAACATCGAACAAATTGACGATACCGGTAAGAAGTATATGACTACCTGTCCCGGTTGGTTTAAGAAAGAATCCGTCACCAACTCGATAGACATACGTGAGATGCTGAACCGTGGGGAGCAACCTGTGCATGAGGTATTGTCCGTCATAAGGAAACTGGGCGACAACGACATTCTGGAAATTATTGCGCCTTTTATACCGGCACCGTTGCTTGATAAATCGTTGAGCCTTGGTTATAAACACTGGCTGGAAAAGAAAGGAGAGGGGGAGTTCAGGGTCTATTTCCGGAAATAATGCGCCCTGCGGTCTGATGTCTATTGTATTACCTGAGACTGCCTTCTCATTTTGACGGATTATAATTTGGGGTTGAGGATAAGTATCTCGGAACGGGAAAAACAAATGTCTTCGCCAGATATATTTCGTAATTCTGGTAAAATTATCTTCTAACCGCGATAATCCGTGTTCCATTAAACGTCTGATAGAACACAGATAACGCGGATCGTGCGGATTTGCACGAATTGCGCCTACCTGTGAAATCGTGCTCTTAGCTTTTCAACGTAATACCGCCCCCCAACAATATAGCAATATAGCAATATAACACTATAACAATAATTTAATAATTGAGCAATGGAGCAATTATACAATTGAACAATGAATTACAACATTTAGCTAACTTTGTATAAATAATTGATTACTCATGAAACCCGAAAATAATTCGTATTCTACAGAGGCTTCCTTACGTGAGCGGATCAAAGAACTGGCTTGTCTTTATGGCATTTCTGAATTAGCCCATCAGGATAATTTGCCGTTGAATATATTTTTGGAGAATGTGTTAAAGTTAATCCCACCGGCCTGGCAATACCCTGAGTATACGGTTGCAAGAATAATATTGGACGATAATCATTTTGATTCTGCTGAATTTCGTGAATTACCATATAGGCAGTCGGAACAAATAGTAGTCGGCGGACGGCCGAGAGGAACCATTGAAGTTTATTATATTAAGGCCATGCCTGAGGCCGATGAAGGGCCATTCCTTAAAGAGGAAAGAAAACTGATTCAGGCTATTGCACAGAAACTGGCCTTAATCATTGAACGCAAGGAAGCATTGGAGGAAAAACAACGGCTTTATGAGCAAATCAGGCATACCGACCGGCTTGCAACCATAGGTGAACTGACGGCAGGAATCGCCCACGAGATCAATGAGCCGCTTGGAGCTGTGCTGGGATTTGCCCAATTAGCCATAAAAAATAAAAATCTGCCCGAGGAAGCAAAGAAAGATCTGGAAAAAATAATCAAAGCAGCACTGAATGCCAGGGAAATAATTAAAAAATTAATGTACTTTTCTCATTTAATGCCGCAACGCTTTGAAATGACGGATATCAACCATATCATTAAAGATGCTTTGTATATTCTTGAATCTCAGTGCTTAAAAGAAAATATCACGGTTTCGTACTTTCTTGCCGATCAGCTTCCCTTTATTTTTGCCGATACGCTACAGATAAATCAGGTCGTTGTCAACCTCGTGGTCAATGCCATGCAGGCTATGCCGGAAGGCGGGAAATTAATCCTTTCAACTTTCAGTGATCCGGAATCAGTTTTTCTGACGGTCGAAGATACCGGGATAGGCATGTCAAACGATATTCAACAGCACATTTTTAAACCTTTTTTTACAACCAAGGAAATTAACAGGGGAACCGGGTTGGGGCTTTCCGTTGTTCATGGGATAGTTACCGCCCATAAAGGCGAAATAAATGTAGAGAGTGAAAAAGGGAAAGGGGCAAAATTTGAAATCAGGTTTCCAATAGCAGAGGTTCAAAATGAAAAAACAAAATGACAATGAATCCGAGAAAATTCTCGTGGTTGATGATTCCGTCGAAACCCTGGAATTGATCAAAAGAAATTTGGATAGCAAAGGGTATCTGGTTTTTACTTCAGACAATGTTGCGGATGCCATTATTTTTTTAGATACAACGCCTGTGGACCTTGTGATTACCGACTTGCGGATGCCTCAGACGAACGGTATTCAGCTTGTGAAATATGTCCGTGAAAATTGTAAAAATACCGAAGTTCTTGTAATTACAGGCTATCCATCCATTGAGAGTGCGGTAGAATCCATCAAATCAGGGGCTGACGAATATCTGATAAAACCATTCACTGATGAGGAACTTTTTTCAGCCGTTCAGAAAGCAATAGACAAGATTGCCGCAACAAAAGCGACCCAAAAACAAACATCTTTTCAGGGTAATGTTTATGGTATTATCGGGGAATCAGAGGCCATATGCAGAGTTTTTGAGGCCATAGAGAAGATCGCATCTACGAATGTAAATACGCTGATTACAGGCGAGAGCGGGACAGGCAAGGAATTGGTTGCACGTGCCATCCATTACAGGAGTGACCGGGCCATGGCTCCATTTGTTGCAATTAATTGTGCTGCCATCCCCAACGAATTATTGGAAAGTGAGTTATTCGGATATATTAAAGGAGCATTCACCGGCGCTAACGAGACCAGAGCCGGCTTTTTTCAAACAGCCGACGGCGGTACCATTTTCCTCGACGAGATCAGCAACACCAGCCTGTCAATGCAGGCAAAACTCCTTCGTGTCATACAAGAGAAGGAATTTTATATGGTGGGTGATAAAAAACCTATCAGGATTAACATCAGGATCATTGCGGCCACGAATGTCGACTTATTCAATTTTGTAAAACAGGGACATTTCAGAGAAGACCTGTATTACCGTCTTAATGTTATAAATATTCAGATACCACCCCTGCGTGAAAGAGAAAATGATATATTCCTGCTGATTAACTTTTTTACAAACAAATATGTCAACGAAATCGGCAGAAAAAAAACCCCTTCCTATACCGACAAAGCATTGGAGGCCTTTAAAAATTATTACTGGCAAGGTAATATCAGAGAACTGCAGAATTTAATTTACCACCTTATTGTTATGGTGGATAGTGATACTATTGATATTACCGATTTACCTCCGTCTATGCGTTACTATTTTCAGAATAAACCGACATTTAATAAAACGCTCAAAGAAATAGAAAAGGAATATATCCTTAACGTATTAAGTTCGGTGAAAAATAATAAAACTGAAGCATCAAGAATTTTAGGGATTGACCGCAAAACCCTGCGCAACAAAATGTAAAGATTCATCCTTTTTCTGAACATGCAGAATAAGGAATTTATTCCCGGCCGGGTCAAAACTCCCCGATTATTTCCCAATACTTGTCAGGTTAAAAGGTTATTAGTTATTCGGTTCAATCTTTTTTAAAAAATGTCAAATCATTGATTTTACAATGGTTTGACTTGCCTCGTTTCCCTTTTTCCCGGTCTGCCGGGGTAGCCCGTTTTTTATTGGTACCGATATTGAATAGGGCAGCCAGACAATTTAAAATTCATCTCAAAACAAAATCCCACTAAGATGAAAGTGATTACGATAAACGAGAGTACCGGTATTTGCTCGACCTGTATTCATGCAGAACATTGTTCGACGCGGAAATCATTTAAAGGTAAAATATTGCATTGTGAGGAATTTGACGATTATATACCTCAAACATTGCCGGATAAAAAAAAGACAAATAAAAAGGAATTACCTGTTCAATACGCACCGGTTAAAGGTCTGTGCCAGAATTGTGATCAGTTGGGTACCTGTGTCTTGCCAAAACCTGAGGGTGGGGTATGGTTTTGTAACGAATATCAATAACTCCCGCAAATATTATAATTACAATCTATTGTCATGAATCCCGAAGTTGTGGAAAGAACCATCTGTGTTAATTGCAATGAATTTGATATATGCATCCAAAAAAGATTGCAGCCTGATCATAAATATTGATACAACAACATGGTATTGTGAAGAGTACCTATAAAAAACAAGTATGGACACAATTACCGATATAAGGTCTGATATTATTGAAAAAAGTATTTGCAGCACTTGTAATAATCTGGACCGTTGCCTGATTATTAAAACTTCCCCCAAACCAATTGTCTATTGTGAAGAATTTGATTCTTCATTGACCACCGGAATAAAAAAATTTGTCAAAGCATTGGCAGCCAAACACAATGATCTTCTCATTCCCATTTTGGAGGAGGTTCAACAACATTATAACTATTTACCTGAAAAGATTCTCAGAGAAATTTCTTTTCAGTTAGACATTCCGATGAGAGATGTTTACGGAGTGGCCACATTTTATAAGGCATTCAGTTTAAAACCAAGAGGGAAGCATCTTTTATCGGCCTGTATGGGGACAGCATGCCACATCAGGGGAACGAAATCGGTTGTCACGGAAATTGAAAAACAACTTGGCATCAGATCAGGAGAAACAACAGCCGATAATGAAATCACATTTGAAACCGTGAATTGTCTGGGAGCATGCGCATTGGGTCCGGTGGTGGTAGCTGATGGCAAATATTATACCGGCGTAAAAAAACAAGCAGTAAAACAGATTATTGAAAAGACCATAAGGGGAACGGATATTATCGATGCCGCAACTGATAAACGAATCTTTCCCTTAAGTGTAAATTGTCCCCAATGTAATCATTCACTGATGGATAATAAAAACCTGTTAGATGGTTATCCCTCAATAAGAGTGACTATTACATTCAACGGGATACATGGATGGCTCTGTTTGTCTTCTCTATATGGTTGTCATACATATAAATCTGAATATCAGCAACCTAAAGGCAGTATAGCCAATTTTTTTTGTCCCCATTGTCATTCCGAATTATCCGGTTCATCAAAGTGTCCGGAATGTTCCACCGATATGATACCATTGATAATAAATACCGGCGGTGTTGTCCAGGTTTGTCCGAAACGCGGCTGTAAAGGGCATATTTTGGAGATATAGCACCACCAGTTCAACAAGAACACAAATATGAAGCGGTTAATTTCAGTTGAAAATTTCGTCGAGTTCAGAAAAGTCATTCTAGGTGAAGAGAAAGATGATAAGCCCTGTTTGGCAATATGTGCAGGTACAGGAGGCCAGGCAAGCGGTTCAAATGATATTATCAGGATCATAAAACGTTATATAATTGAACACAACCTCAATGAAAAAATTTCCCTGAGAATCACGGGATGTCTTGGTTTTTGCGAAATGGACCCGTTCATTATCGTTGAACCGGGATTCAATGTGTACCCGAAATTGAAGATGGAAGATGTGCCGAAAATTATAAATGCTGCTATTACCGGAAAGGTCATTAAGGAAATGTTGTACAAGGAACCCGGTGGTGTAAAACGATTTGGGTCACAATCGGAAATACCTTTTTTTAAGAACCAGACAAGGACGATCCTGGGTAATAATCAAAAGACAGACCCGATCAAAATATACGATTATATTAAAAACGGCGGTTATGCGGCGTTTGAAAAAGTTATCACCCGGCCGGAACCGGAATGGATCATAGAGGAAATTTCCAATTCAGGGTTAAGAGGACGGGGAGGAGGGGGCTTTCCTACAGGTCTTAAATGGAAACTGGCCAGGCAGGCAGGTAAATACGGCATTCAAAAGTTCATCATTTGCAATGCCGACGAAGGCGATCCGGGAGCTTATATGGACCGAAGCATTCTGGAGGGAAATCCACACTCGGTGATTGAAGGGATGATGATTGCCGGTATCGCCATCGGCGCGACCCGTGGCATAATATACGTAAGAACGGAATATCCGTTGGCTATCAAACATTCGATCATTGCAATAAATCAGGCACGCAGCCTGGGAATATTAGGTAAAAATATACTTGGAAGCAGTATTGATTTTGATATCGAAATCATTAAAGGAGCAGGTGCTTTTGTATGCGGAGAAGAAACTGCGCTGATTAAATCCATTGAAGGGCAGATGGGTCAGCCGAGACAACGCCCGCCATTTCCGGTTAATAAAGGTTTATTTGGATCGCCGACTTGCATTAATAATGTGGAGACGCTGGCAAATATACCCGTTATTATTAACCTTGGAGCCAGGGATTATGCCAAAGTGGGAATACCCGGTAACACGGGGACAAAAATATTTTCATTGGTAGGAAAAATAAAGAATACCGGATTGGTGGAAGTACCTCTTGGAACGACCATAAAAGATGTGGTATATAAAATTGGGGGCGGATCAAGCGGAAATGCCAAAATAAAAGCCATTCAAACCGGCGGTCCTTCAGGCGGATGTATCCCTGAAAGCATGTTTAATATTCCTATTGATTATGAAAGCCTGACCAAAGCCGGTTCCATCATGGGATCGGGAGGAATGATCGTAATGGATGAAAACACCTGCATGGTTGATGTGGCCAGATATTTTACCAATTTCCTGCAGGAAGAATCATGCGGGAAATGTTCCTCATGCAGGGAAGGCACAAAACGAATGAATGAAATTCTTACCAATATAACTGAAGGGAAAGGTAAGATCACTGATATTGATCTTTTGATGGAACTTGGTTCGGTAATAAAAGATGCCTCCATGTGCGGACTGGGGCAAACGGCCCCCAATCCCGTGCTGGCGACTTTAAGGTATTTCAAGGACGAATACATTGACCACATTGAAAAGAAGAAATGTACTGCCGCCGTCTGTAAAGAAATTATCTCTTCACCTTGTCAGTATACCTGCCCTATCGGTACAGAAGCGTGCACTTATATAGCCCTTATTGCCAAAGGTCAATATAAGAAAGCGGTTGAAATCATTAAAAAAGACAATCCGTTTTCATCCGTTCTCGCCCGTGTATGCCACCATCCCTGTGAATTGAAATGTAAAGCGGGTGAACACGGAGATCCGATAGCAATACGAAATTTAAAACGGTTTGCGACAGATTATGCGCTGGAAAATAATATCGAAGCAAATGTCAAACCGCTAAGGAAAGACAAAGATTCCAAAATAGCGATAATCGGATCCGGACCTGCGGGGCTGACATGCGGATTCTATTTATCACAAAAAGGATATGAGGTTACCATATTTGAAAAACAGAATGTATTGGGAGGCATGCTTACCCTGGGCATTCCTGAATATCGATTACCCAGGAAAATCGTTCAGGCTGATATCGATTATATAAGAAGTTCAGGAATGGAGTTTAAAACCAATACAGCTCTTGGAAGGGATTTTCATCTGGATGATTTGTTTGTCCGGGGCTATAAAGCCGTGTTTATTGCCACCGGAGCCAATATGTCCCTGAAATTGAATATCGCCGGTGAAGATGTAAAAGGTGTGATTCCCGGAATGGAAGCATTGCTAAACCTTAACATCAATAAAAGCATTGAAATAGGAAAGCGTGTCGGAATCATCGGAGGAGGAAATTCAGCCGTTGATGCCGCAAGGAGTGCTTTACGTTCCGAGACATCCGAAAGCATTACGGTGGTTGACACGGCAAGAAGCGCACTTCGAACCACCAAACCCGAGAATGTGACCATTTTTTACAGACGTTCAATTTCCGAAATACCTGCCTATAAAGAAGAGGTCGAAGGCGCAATGGAAGAGGGTATTAAGTTCGAATTTTTAACTGCGCCTGTCAGGATCATCTCTGAAAAAGGCCGGCTTAAAGCCTGCGAATTTGTCAGGATGGAGTTAGGCGAAGTTGATGCGTCGGGAAGAAGAGTCCCAATTCCGGTGAAAGATTCGGAATTTCTTGTCGAACTTGATACATTGATCGTATCAATCAGTGAAAAGCCCGAAGTTGCTTTTCTTCAAAAAGAAGGATTGGAAATAACCAAATGGAGCACTCTGTCAATCAATGGTGAAACGTTGGAAACGAATGTCAGGGGAGTCTTCGCGGGGGGCGATATTGTTACCGGGCCCAACTCGGTTGTTGAGGCAGTCTCAGCCGGAAAAATCGCCGCCGAATCCATTGATCAATATGTCAGTGGAAAGGAAGTAAAACGTGAATATAAGATTACAAGACCTTCAATGTATGTTGAGCCCTTGTTGTTATCCGATAATGAACTGGAGGAATTAGTATCGGCAAAACGTGTCGGGATGCCGTTACTGACACCTGAGAAACGGAAGTATAATTTTATTGAAGTTGAACAGGGCTATTCGGAGGAACAGGCAAAAAAGGAAGCCATGAGATGCCTGAGATGTGAACTTGAAACACAGGACGGACAGAAGTTTTTGGATAAAATAAAAACATTGGCAAAATAATAATATAACTGCTGGCATGAAAATTACTATTGACGGGATAAATTTTGACGCACCTGAAGGCTATACCATTCTTGAATCGGCAAGATTTATTGGATTGGAAATTCCAACGCTGTGTTATCATGAAGGTCTTTCTCCATGGGGAGGATGCCGGTTATGCCTCGTTGAATTGTTCACCGGTAAAACATCAAAATTAGTTACATCCTGTACTTACCCTGTTGAAGAGAACATGATCATTAAAACCTCGACACAGAGGGTGTTAAATGCGAGGAAGATGGTGCTGGAGTTGCTTATTGCTCAATGTCCCACGTCTAAGATACTTCAGGACATGGCAGCAAGGATGGGTCTGCAGCAAGTCCGTTTTACACCCAGATGGGAAAAGTGCATTTATTGCGGGTTATGTGTCAGGATATGCCAGGAACAAATGATGGCAGGGGCTATAGGATTCGTCAATAGAGGCAATAAACTGAAGATCAATACACCGTTTGATAAAACCTCGGAAGAATGCCGCAGATGCGGAGCATGCATGTATATATGCCCGGCCTGCATGGTACGATGCGAAGGTCCACATCCCGAAACCATCCTGTGCGGACGATGTGAAAATTCCATCCAGCCGACCTGTACGACATTAAATGACAATTTCAATTGCTGGATGGGATTGAAAGGTGATTGTGGCACCTGCGTTTCTAAAAGTTAAAAATAAATAACCATTAAATAAAAATCAAATAGGAGAATGTAAAATGAGCCTGACAAAAATTAATGCCACAGCGGCAACCCTGACCAAAAACAGAACCGAAGGTTCTGTTGTGCCTACCAGCGGTATGTGCGTAACATGCATCGATGGCTGCATCGGTATGTGTGAAATCGGAAAATCTTCTTATCGCGGCCATGAAGTATTATATCCCCAACCCTTTGGGATTATCACAACGGCAGCTGAAAAATTATACCCTGTTGATTATTCCCATTTCAATATCATGGGCGGCATAGTTGGCGCATATGGTATTGAGGCTGACAGTGATAAGGCAATTTTCCCGGCCGTTAATCTTGAAGTCACTTTTGGACATGATAATGGTTTAAAATTCAAACTGCCTTTTATGATACCCGGCATCGGCTCGACGGATATTGCCAAAAACAACTGGGAAGGATTGGCTATTGGTTCGGCATTGGCCGGTACCGGTCTCACCATCGGAGAAAATGTTGTAGGCATGGACCCGGGGGCGGTGATTACGAACGGTAAAGTAGTTGATACGGTTGATTTAAAACGCAGAGTGAAGCTTTTCATGGATCACCGGCAAGATGGTTATGGCGCTATTATAGTACAGGCAAATGTTGAAGATACCCGGCTCGGTAATCATGAATATGCAATAAAAGAACTCGGTGTACAATGTGTTGAAATGAAGTGGGGACAAGGTGCAAAAAATATCGGAGGGGAGGTGAAAATAAAAAATCTCAAAAAAGCACAAATGTTATATGAACGCGGTTATATTGTTTTGCCAAATCCCATGAATCCTGTTGTTATCAGGGCCTTTGAAAATGGCAGTTTCAAAGAATTCGAACGGCATTCACGTGTGGGCATGGTCACCGAATTATCTTTTGCACAAAGAGTGGAAGAGCTACGAAAAGCGGGGGCTAAATATATCTTCCTGAAAACAGGTGCATATCGTCCGGCTGACCTGGCAAGAGCTTTGAAATTCTCTTCAAAATATAAAATTGACCTTCTGACAGTGGACGGAGCGGGTGGCGGAACAGGCATGAGCCCGTGGAGAATGATGAATGAATGGGGAGTGCCTCCGGTAGAATTACATTCACTATTATATAAATATACAAAACAGTTAAGCGATAAAGGGGAATACATACCTGCGATCGCCATAGCAGGTGGTTTTACTTTAGAAGACCAGATATTCAAAGGACTTGCCTTAGGGGCTCCTTTTGTAAAACTTATCGGCATGGCACGCGCGCCAATTGCTGCTGCAATGGTCGGCAAAACCATAGGCAATGCCATTATCAACCACCAAACACCTGTTTATGTCGAACGATTTGGCAATTCGATTGACGAAGTTTTTGTGACGGCCACCGAACTCAGACACAAACTTGGGAATGAAGAATTTGAAAAGATTCCCCCGGGAGCTATCGGCTTATATACTTATTATGAACGCCTCGCCCAGGGATTACGTCAGTTAATGGCGGGCACCAGAAAATTTGCCATGCAATATATATCAAGAAATGATATTGCAGCTATTACCCGCGAAGCAAGCGATATAAGTGAAATTCCTTATATCATGGACCTTGATAAAGAAGAAGCTCAGAATATACTCGAAAGCTGACATATCCTTATCTTAATGACGTTTCTAAGTTTGCTCTAAGCAGAACCCGTTTATTGATAGTTCAGCTGTTTCCCTGAAAAAATTGATCCTCAGATGCTTTTTCAAATGACAGAACATAAAGAATATTCACGGGACGGTGTTTTAGTGATTGAAGGACAATTCGATAATAACAGATTAAAAACCGGTTTATGGAAAGAATATTATAACAGCGGAAAAATTGCTGCAATAGAGGTGTATGAGGATGGTAAACTGCATGGTTGCTATAAATCATTCCACGAAAATGGAAGTATCTGGGCTATCGGATATTACAACCATGGTAATAAGGAAGGAAAATTTGAAATATACGACCCACAAGGAAATTTAATTCTTATTCAGCATTATAATCAGGACAATTTGATAAATCAAGTAACACCGGATAAATAACTTTTCAGACCTTAAATTTTAACTTGATAACAGTAGAGTAGAGCGGCAGGGCTAAAATCCCTGCCGCTCTACTCTACTGTTCTATTGAATACCTGTTAGAACATTGATAACACGGATTATACGCCCGCCCGACTGCCGTCAGGGATGATCACTGATTTTTTAAATGGATATCTATTAAAAAATTTACTATATTTACCATTCTTTCGGACAATAATCGGCTTCAGGTTATGAAAAGACCAAATCTGCTTTTTCTATGTATCTTATTATCGATTATCAGGCTTTCCGCCCAGACCGATTTTGACTCAAGACATGAAATAATCAGGGAACTGCATGATATTCAGTTTATATTATCCGGTGATCTGGATAATGATGCCGATGATGATATTCTGTTTGGATATGGCGGCAAAATGGTATGGTATGAAAATGAGAAAGGTGCATTCACCACTCAACACATAATTGAAACCGATAACTGGATTTATGAGGCGACCATTGATGATATGGATAATGACGGTGATATGGATATCGTTGTGGCGGGCCTACAACTGTCTATTTATATCAATGACGGTTATGGGAATTTTGTAGAGTACATTTTTTTTGACAATAAAATGGAATTCCGACATGTTGCCACCGGCGATCTTGATTCTGACAATAGAAAAGATATAGTAGTCGGTCCCATTTTTCATGATACTCTTTACTGGTTTAAAAATGAGGGAATCTCTTTTAAAAGTCATATCCCAAAAAGAACGATTCATATTGATGAACCTGATTCACGTGCCACCGTCAGCTCACTTTATCTTATCGATTTTGACAAGAACGGGACTAATGATTTAATAATAAATGGGGAATATTATAATTATTACTGGTATAAAAATGACGGAAAGGGAGGGTTCACCAAACTGCCATTCATAAAGCAAACTAATACAGTGTATAACTTTTTAATAGTCGATTTGGATCAGGATGGTGATTATGATATAGTGGGAAATTGGAAAAAACCAATGTGGTTTACAAATGATGGAAGCAATTTTTTTAGTACATATCATTTAATTGTCAGTCCGGTAGTTGGCGAAATAAAAGCTGCAGATGATATAAATGGTGATGGATATATTGACTTGGTGTTTAATTCCAGTCAGAATAACCTTCTGGCGTGGTACAGAAACAAAGGCGACCAAACATTTGAAGGTCCGAATGTCATTTGCGGCATGTACCCGGCCTTTTTCGAATCATGCTTACCGATTGATATTGACAATGACGGTGATAAGGATATCATTGCCGACAATTATTACAACAATCAAATAGTCGTATATGAAAATACAGGATCAGGCGTTTTTCGCGTAAAACAAACAATCAGTGATTTTGGCAATATTGGGATTTATTTTTCAATCGATGATATGGATCAGGACGGTGACAATGATATTGTTTTCACTTTTGAATATTGTAATGAGGGTATTTATCTGATTGAAAACGGGGCCAATGGATTATTCAATGTTCCTGAGAAAATATCGGATGTCAGTACCGAAAGGGTTATCCTTGCCGATATCAATAATGACGGTTTAAAAGATATCATAGGCGTCGGTCATGATTTGATATTTTGGTTAAGGAACAGAGGTGCCAATGAATTTGAGAATCCGGTTTTCATCGATTATTCTTTTGGGGATTTTCGTAAGGCAGCCACGACGGACCTTGATGGCAACGGATTTCAGGATCTCTTGATATCCTCGGATGATGATCATGACGGCGGTTCATTGTATTGGTATTCAAATACTGAAGCCGGCTTCAACCACAATAAAACAGTGATCGTCCCCGACTCAGTTTTCAATTTTTATACGGATGACATGGATGGTGACGGCCTTGCCGATATCATTGTCGGATGTTCCAATGATTCACTCTATTTACTGGCAAATACAGGTGATGCAGCATTTGATGTTTACCGGATTATTACCGGGGAGGGAAAAAGAAGATGGGCTGCAACTGACTTCGATGGAGATGGTCTGAAAGACATTATATCCTCTTATTATTTTTGTAATGAGAAATCAAGGCATGTCTTAGGATGGTACAGGAACAGGGGTGGAAATGAATTTGATCCTATAAGACAATTGGGTGATTATTATGAAAAAATCAGAAGTCTTTATGTCAATGATCTAGATCTGGACGGGGATCCTGATATTATCTGCGGTAACAATATTTATTATAATGACGGTACCGGAAACATTTTAAAAAGAGTTCATTTCTGGAACAGTGAACAATCGGCAGCTCAGGATATGGATGGAGATGGTGACGCCGATATCGTGTGTACATACGAGTATGGATATTCTTTATTCTGGTATCAAAATTTGCTGAATACATGTGACACGGTATACAGCGTCATTTGCCGGGGCGACAGCCTGAAGTTCTTCGACGCATGGCTCTTTGATCCGGGGATTTATCAACATTCTGCAGCCAACCAATATAATGGCTTCAACAAGATTGTGCTCCTTCTGGAAACCGATACCGTTTTTCCTGCGGAGCCTGTGATCAACGGGCCGGTAATGACTGCTGAAACAGAAACGGAACACTATTCCGTCACCCCTGAGAAGTACACTGAGTACTATTGGGGGATCGAAAACGGGGATTTGCAATCGTTAATATATCAGACTCAGGCCGACATAAAATGGAGAGGCCCTGGAATGGGTAATATTGAAGTGTATGCCATCAAAACCAGGTCAGGTTGCCATTCACGTTCGTCGCTATCAGTGGATGTTCGCAAAAAAGAAAGCGATGAGATCATCATATGCCCCAATCCTGCTCACGGCCAGGCATACATTACCTCCACCTGGGATCCAGTCACGGTGGAAATTTTTAACACCATGGGGCGGATCGTCATCTTGACTACCAATGAAAAACCGGTTGATGTTTCATTCTTATCCGCAGGTCTTTACATCGTTTCCTTAAAGGATGCTTCCGGTAAACAGCTGGGATGGCGAAAAATGATCGTCATTGGGGGTAATCTGTAAGCACGATAAAAATAACCACCCATGAAAACGCTATGGTTTTTACCCTGTTTGATGTTGGCAGCTTTCATCTCTCATGGTCAGAATATCATCCATGTCCCTTCTCAATATCTGACCATTCAGGGCGGTATCAATGCCGCCGCTGACGGTGACACAGTCCTTGTTGATGAAGGCCTCTACAAAGAAAATATCTATTTTTTGGGGAAAAAGATAACGGTGGCCAGTCAGTTCCTGGAGGATGGCGATTCAAGCCACATCGTGAACACCGTCATCGACGGCAGCAATGCCTCCGGTGAGGAATACGCCTCGGTGGTGCATTTTGTCTCCGGTGAGGATACCAACTCCGTGCTGGAGGGTTTCTCGCTGACACATGGCGAAGGTTACCAGCACAGGATGGGAGGGGCCATACTGGTCTCAGAGTCAGGGGCCAGGATCGTCTCCAACATCATCACCTGTTCAAAGCTGATAGCCTGGCAATCAAAGGGAGCGGGCATCTTTGCCGCCAGCTGGGAGACCGGAACCAATTTCTGGGTGATCATCGAAGACAATGTCATTATCTGCGACTCGGCCTATTCGGTCCAGGATGACGGCGCCTTCGGCGGGGGTATATATATCGAGACCATGAACGCCAGGATCAGGGGTAATATCATTACCGCCAACCTGACCAATGGCGGCATCCACTGCGTGGGAGGAGGCATCGCCTGTTACGGATATGATAAAACCCAGACCGTGGAGATCAGGGACAATGAAATTTACAACAACCGCTGCAAGGGCACGAAAAATATCGGAGGCGGCGTGTTTGTATGGAATTGCATCGCTCACATCATCGATAACCATATCTATAAAAATATTTGCGAGGGCGAGGAGCAGATCTTCAGCTATGCCAGCGGTGGCGGTATCGGCATAGACAACGTCAACGGTGGCACCATGATCAGCGGTAACTTAATTGAGAAGAATGAGTGTAAGAATGCTCAATTCCTTGGCCGGGGCGGAGGCCTGCAGGTGTGGTACAATGACAGCGCGGTTGAATCACTCAATCCGGTCTATATCGACGGCAACACCTTCAGGAAGAATAAAGCCCTTTATGGCGGGGGAGTTTATGCCCGGTCCACCAATATCTCGTTCACGAACAATTTCTTCGACGACAATTATGCTCTCGATCTGGGAGGCGCCATATGCCTGGCCGGGTTACTTGATGAATCGGCGAATGTCCGTATAATGAACAACACCTTTCTTAGCAATGCTGCCGTCATGCAGGGCGCCAGCGTTTACAATTCCATGCAGACCAGCCTGATTCTTATGAACAATCTTTTCTGGCAGGACCTCGCGGCCGATGAGATCACCGTCGGGCTGGCCGACATGGCCATGTATTATTGTGATGTCTCGACCGATTCGATCAATGGTGAGTGGGTAGGAGACTTTAACTTCAGGGAGGATCCGAAGCTTGAAAAGGGATGCATCCTGGCGACGGGAAGCCCCTGTGTGAACACCGGCGGGGAAAGCGTCACGGTCTTCGGAAATACTTTTTACGCCCCGCAGCATGATATCAGGAGAATACCCCGGCCACAGGACGGCTATTTCGACGTCGGTGCCTACGAACTTTTATTTGCCAAGGAGGAGAGCCTTACATTCGACGATCTCATAAGATATTACATGGTTTACTTTCCGGCAGCCTTTTACAGGTCGCCGAGCCTGCCGGTGGTGATCAACCTGCATGGGGAAGGCAGGGACGCACAATACCAGATGGACTGGACAGGGATGAATGCTGTGGCCGACACCATGGGTTTCATCGTTGTTTATCCCGACGCGGTTAACGGCCGATGGAACGCCTTCCTTGACGATACAATCAATGATGTCGGGTTTATCAATGCCATGATCGACGATCTGCATGGCAAGTACAATGCCGACCTTAACCGGATATACGCCTGCGGTCATTCGCTGGGAGGCTTCATGAGCACCACACTGGCCTGTGAGCTGGGTCACCGCATCACGGCAGTCGCCACCGAAGGCGGCGGCATCGGGGAGAACATCTCAAGCGGTTGTGACATCCCCCGCCACATGCCGGTGCTAGTGATCCACGGCACCGCCGATGTGGAGGAGCCATACAGCCAGGCTGTGGAGACCGTAAATTTCTGGAATGCACATAACGGCTGCCAGGTTTTTGGGACGGAGGATCTCCCTGACCTTGATCCCGATGACGGCAGCACCGTTGAAAAAACTACTTTTATGAATGATGACAAAAGCTGCAGCGTGGTTTTGTACAAGGTTTTAAACGGAGGCCACCAGTGGCCCGGAGCGGAATGGACGGAAGAAGGGGAAGGCAACCGTAATATGGATATCGATGCCGGTGTGGAGATGTGGCAATTTTTCAGCCGGTACAAATTATCCGATTTTATATCCGCAGTCCCCGAATACAAAGAACCCTCTCTTCCGTTGAAAACCTACCCGAATCCCTTCACAAGCACAGTTACGCTGGAATACACGCTGACAGTACCCGGCATGGTGGAGATCACGATATTCAACCATCTCGGGGAGGTGGTCGATGACATGAAAGAGATGTGCTCACAGGGCAGGCAGACCTTTGTCTGGCATGCAGGTCATCTGACCGCCGGCATCTATTACTACAGGCTTCAGGCAGGGGAACGGATGGCATCAGGCAAGCTTATGCTGATAAGGTAGTGAGGTTGCAGCAAGATTTACAGAATCCCGTATTGGATGATTGCCGACAGGATATATTGACTTTCCCCCCAATGTTATTATCTTAGCTGTTTAAATCTTAAAACGATTGCCCTATGAAACATCATGACACCAGCTCACAACTAATCAGGATTTTCAGCCTGTTCATCATGTTTTGCATGATGACGTCGAAACAGAAAAAGTATTGATCGGGATACCCTTGGGACAGGCCGAATTCAATAAAGGCGGCATCCTGGGCGTCGATGACAAACCTTCGGGTGGCCAGGAAGGTTATCCTTTCTTACTGGAACAGAATCTCCCCCAATCCTTTCACTTCGCTCACCACCCTTTCTTTCAGCCTGGAGAAACAAGATCATGTCATTCTGAAAGTGTCAGATTGTCAGGGCAATGAAGTGGCCAGGCCGGTAAATAAGATAATGTCGACCGGACATTATGACAACGAGTGGAACGGCTCTTTTTTGCCAGCAGGTATTTACACCTGCATATTATCGGTGGACGGAGTCATGAAGGATAAAAAGATGGTTCATATTTGAATTCTTCACTTGTAGAACAATTTATAAGTCTAAAAACATGCATAATTACGCGCTAATTCAAACCAGAGCCATTGATAATCGTTCAAAGATAGGCACCCCGGCACGTATTCCGGTGTTTACTTTTATTGATGATAAGTTTCGTTTTCCCGTCAGCAGAACCGGTTGACCAATTGGCACCTGTGAAGAAAACATGCAAGTAACAAAACCTCTAACCAGGTAGACGTATTTCTTTATCTTTGTGAGGCAAAGTATCGGGAAATGGCATGCGGTTGCTTTCTCCCCGATTAATCGACATGACATTTAAACCATGATGTTACTGCAACCCAAATCGTGATTACCATGAAAAGCTGCACACCGATAATACTACTCCTGACGGCTCTGGCCGTTGTCACATTGACAACATGTAAGAAGGAACAATCACATGATGGAGACGATAGTCATAAAGAAACAAGCGATTATTATGTCCTGGATATCAAGCAAGGGCTTCCAAGGCAGGGATGTACCCTCTTGAATGTGAATTCGTACCAGCAAACCACCGAATATACCTGCGGCCCTTCAGCCGTGATAACCCTGTTACGCTATTACGGAAGGGAAGGCGATGAGATGACCATCGCCGGTGAAATGGGGACAAGCTCCGCCAACGGCACCACGCCTGCTCAAATGGCCACATGGCTCGACAGCCATGGATTTAATGCTTCATGGCATGAGAATGGGACGCTGGATACGCTGGTCAATAATCTCCATAAACAAATCCCCACCCTTGTGGAATGGAGCGACTGGGGAGGACACTGGGTGCTGGTCATCGGCTATGATACACGCAACACTGCCTACCCGATGGATGACGTGATCATCTTTGCCGATCCTTACGACCGTCATGATGATAATAATGACGGCATGGGCTGGTTCAATGCGGAGCGTTTTTATTATATGTGGTATGATGCACTTCTGTTCGGAAAGGTCATGAAACAAATTTACATCAACGCTGTTCCTGAATGAGTATCACGTTCAAGAAAGCACCTGTTAATCGATTTTAAAATAGCCGCACCGCATAGTAAAAGAGTGCTCCCACCACAGCCGATGCCGGTATTGTCACGAACCAGGCAAACACCATGCTGACGGCCACATTCCACCGTACAGCTGATACTCGTCTGGATGCCCCAACGCCCATGATGGAAGATGACATGACATGTGTCGTGCTAATTGGAGCTCCTGCCATCGATGCAAATAAAATAACTATTGAGGCAGACATCTGGGAAGTAAAGCCATGAACAGGCTCCATCTTGAAGATTTTATTGCCCATGGTCCTGATGATCTTCCATCCGCCTGTCGCTGTCCCAATTGTTATGGCAAGGGCGCAAATGAATTTAACCCAGTAAGGTACCTCGAAGACAGGAATAGCTTTAGAAAAGAAAAGCGCCAGGGCGATGATACCCATACTCTTCTGAGCATCATTGGATCCATGGCCCAGAGCCATGATGCCGCCCGATATGATTTGCAGACTCTTAAAAAGCCTGTTCATTTTGTGGGACTTGAATCTGTATGTAATCCAGGCAATGAGCACCATCAGCAAATATCCACCGGTGAGTCCAAGAACCGGAGCTAAAAATAAGGGTACCACAATCTTAGAAATAATATTGGGATAGTTTAACGTATGCCAACCCTGGTAAGCGATAGCGGCACCCATTAATCCCCCGATCAAGGCATGAGATGACGATGAGGGAAGCCCCAACGTCCATGTCATGATATTCCAGAAAATGGCGCCTAATAGAGCTGCCAGGATCAACCTGAGATCGGCAGCGATGAGATCGGTGTTGACAATCCCTTTACCAATGGTTGTCGCCACTTCGGTGCCGAGAAAAGCACCGGCAAGATTCAGGACGGCTGCCATTATCACAGCCTTCTTGGGATCCATCACCTTGGTCGATACCAGTGGTGCTATTGCGTTACCACTGTCATGAACACCATTGGTATAGTCAAAGACAATAGCAATAAGGACTATACAAACCAGAAGCCAGGCCATATTATGCGTATTTCAGTGAAATCCCTTCCACTATGTTGGCTAAAACTTCTGATCTTGCATACACTTCCTCTATATGGTCGTAAATGTGCGACCATTTGACCAGCTCAAGGAAATCCGATGAAGTCACCGGTTGACTTTCATAGATTTCACCGATGGAGACAAGCAACAACAGATCGGCTTCCGCTTTTAACTGTTTTACTTTTTCGATGTTTATTTCAATATCCTTTTTCTTTTCAAGCGATCGTATCATGACCGCTATTTCTTCATGCATATCCTTAAGCATCCGTATAAGGTCTCTGGCTCCGGACTTCATG
>Ga0172363_10000641_pt1 | contig 27155 bp, 15 predicted proteins | sample LakKivs2_kivu2a2_FD_114541 | JGI IMG/M metagenome (GOLD analysis project Ga0172363, IMG submission 114541) | Sediment microbial communities from Lake Kivu, Rwanda - Sediment s2_kivu2a2 | ecosystem: Environmental > Aquatic > Freshwater > Lake > Sediment | place: Rwanda: Western Province, Lake... | reverse complement strand
CTTTGTGCGGCTCTCCGTTCGGAAATTACTACAAGGTTATCCTTGAATGCTTTAAAAGTCGGAGAGACATAATTATTCTTCTTCGATATTTTTTCAAACGCGGTTCCCCAAGAAAGAACCGAAATTGAAAAATTGCCTCCTACAACCTTGTTGCGGGTACTGTCGGGGAAGTTGCCGTTAAAATCGGCAATATAATATGAAGTTACGTTCTCCAGGAATCTTCTGTCGGCATTTACATCTATTCTCATGCCGGGGAATGGTTCCAGTGTGCTTCTCGCCGAAATATCAAATTTGTTGGTGTAGGATGCAGGAGTATTAAGCAGTGTGTCTGTTGAAAGCCATCCGCGGCTGACTGCATTGTCAAAGAAGTTCCTGTCGCTGTAGCCCAGGATGAAAGGCCAGCCTGGAGCAAGAACATTATTGTACCCGCTCATGCCCAGATATTTTGTCCCCGGCATATACCCTGGAAGGAACTGTCCCTGGGATGAAGAGAAGTTAAGGCTGACCGACCTGATGCCCATGAGGGCGCGTATAAGATATTCGGCGGACAGGATAACAGGATTCCGTTTGATCTGTATCCTTCCTTCCACAACAACTTTCGCTCCCTCTGCAAGTTCCGACGATGTAAAATTAACCCTGTTCTCATTAACCACTTCCATTTTACCCTTTACCTCAGTTCCGTCCTTATTTGTAACCTTTACTTTTACATCCTTTGTCTTCAGGTTGTGAACTATTCCCCTTGCGGCACCAGGCTTGAAGCTCAGATTTTCCCTGGTATAAGTAACAGTCTTGTATTCAGGTTTCATCCGCAGGGCAGCATCCGGACGGGTATCGTTCTCCACTTTTTTCAGGAATTTTGATTTCCCGTACAATGTGGCAAGATTTCCCATTACCGACAGGGTAAGCTCATTATGGTTTTTTATTGAGTTCCCAAGGTCAATGTCAATGGTATCTCCGAAAAGCGGGCCTGCCAGCCAGGTGTAATCTGAACCGAACCGGGCATTTGCATTCACCCATGAAAGCAGAGGCAGTTTATTTACAGGTATTGTATATGTTAAATCGATGAAATGATTATAGTTAGTGGTCCTTCCGAAATTCCTGATATTGTTCAGCACCGAATCCCTCCATAGTTCATAAGTACTGCTGTATCTCTGCCTGTCGACTCCTCCTGACGGTTCGTCGATCCTTGCAATGTTTGTCGCGGTAAAATCAAATTTCAGCTGCCGTGTCAGATCGTATTTGAAATCAAAGATACGGCTCCATTCAAAATCCTTTCTGAAGGAGGGAGTTATCCGCAGATAAGGATTATTTATATTTCTGGTTTTTATTTCATTATAAAAACGGTTCATGTCTGTTCTGAAGGAGAGGCTCCTTGGCAGCAGATAAAAATTAAAGTCCTTGATAAGTCTGAAAAACGGGAAGTTCAGGAACTTGACATTTTTAAAAGGCGTAACATTGACAGGCTTGGCCTGGTAGTCATAATTAAGTCCTCCCCGGTAGTTCTTTTCAAGATTTATCTCAGTTTTGGTATTACTCCTGTAGATCTCATTATATGTATAATTAACACTCAGGTTAGCGAGGTCCCATGGACGTGGTTTCTCACCACGTTTAGAAATGCCTGCATTACTTATTGTTATGGTTTTCCGTCTGGAAAAATCATCAGATATGGATCTTATCGAATCCCGCTCAGCATCATCGAATGCACCTTTAAGAGCATCATTCAGAGGAATATCGGGATCCAGGGGATTGAACTGGGGCCGTATCCTGGTTTCAGAATATCCTACATATACCGGCAGCCGTACGCCAACCTTTTCAGGGAAAAACCTTCCCAGGTCTACAGTCGATGAAATGTCATATTTCATTACATATTCCTTGCTTCTCTCGTTCACCTTTTTATCAATGCTTCCCCACCCGGGAGTGCTTGTCTGACCAACCATATCAACAGTTCCGAGATCTGCAAGGCGAGCCTGGAGATGTGCATTGGCAGCCCATCCTCCGTTTTCCACAAAATCACTCAGGCGTAATTCGTTTATCCATACCTCTCCCGATTTTGGATTGCCATCGTCAGCCATTGAATTCCTTGTCTTTATGGGATTTCTGACTCCAATCATGATCACCCTGACATTACTCATGTTTGGATTTCCTGATACGGAAATCCTGACGCCATCATGCAAATAAACAAACACATCCGAGACACTCAATGAAGATCCGGGAAGCTGCATCTGGCGGTTTCGTTCCTGTTTGGCATCCTGCAGTATTGACAGGTCGATGTTAAAGCTGTTTTCTACCGGCCAGACAATAGCCCGCTCGGCGTCGGATTTATTATCATAACGCCCGGGTTTTGTAAGTTTCACAGGCAGTTCATACTCATAGAAATTACCTTTGTAATCCGATCCCATTCTTATAAAAACCGTAAGCTCATCATCCTGTAAAGGCTGGCCAATCATTGCTTCGGCATGCACTTCCATTCTCAGCCTCCTGTATTGCCGTATGTCGAGGTTCACATTCCTGAATGCCGCCCTGGCATCACCGTCCTCAAGATTCTGAACACGAAGTACCATCGACTGTTCGTTGAGCTGACGAAGCTGTGGGTTTTGCGGATCCGTGATCCTGTTGAAACCCGGAGGAAGAACATAATTCACAGGTTCTTTTCCCGAATTCTCCTCGATGCTCACAGAGCTTATTTCAAAAGAACCGTCAGATGCTTCCGGGGTTGTGACTCTTTCTCCGCCCTCCATGAAAGAAATATTGTACTTCCTCCATTCTGCCCTTACAAGGTCTAATTTAGCGAACCGCATTATAACCGGTTGAGAGAAATTCTTCATATACATTCTCAGAAAACGGATTGATTTAAAATCCTTAATAGGTCCAATAACTCTCTCATAATCAGTAATCGGGATTTTAAACTGATACCATTTAACTTTGGATTTGTTACCATTGGCCATGGTAGCTTCATATTCTATTTCGTCGACGATATAATTCGATCCCACTTTAATATCCTGAGGCCGGATGCTTACCCTGTACTGATAGTAACTTTCTGTTTCGCTGAGGGTATTGTCGCGGTTGATATCTTCCATATCGGGAAGCGTTGATCCGGAAGTAGGATATGACTCACTTGACATTTCGGCTGTCGGAGAATTCCCGTCCTGTCCGTTGTACTTTTTATACCTGTCGAGGATTCCCAGTTTTTCTGCATCATAATCTCTTCCCCTGAAATAATGGAAATCATCACCCGAGGGATCTTTGACGATTTTCTCATAGGCGTCCGGAATGGTTATCAGCATTGATCGTTGCAGATATTCTGAGAAAAAAGTCTGTTCATCCTGATTTCTTAATCCGTCGAGGCCGACATCCTGGTATTCCCTCGATAAAGGATCATTATCAAATGCATGCACCACTGCCTGAATCGTGGGCACTCTTCCCCAGGCAGTTGTATCAATATTTATCGGAACCGGTGTTGATGGCAATCCGTTTTCGAAACTTTTTCTTGAGTCACGAAGGATATCCTCTGAAATATTTCCAAGATTAAGGTACAGATCCCCTCCCTGGTGAGCCGGATCTTCAACAAAAGGATCCATCAGCCAGAATTTGATATATTGAATATTTGCTGTTTCAAAATCGCTTGTAAGAACCTCCCTCATTATACCGCCCCATCTTGTTCCAGGTTCATTAAGCTTTCCTTCGGAATTCATACCCTGTGAGTATGTGCCGGGATCAGTGTCATAGTTATAGGGACCTTTCTCATCCGGGTAATACGCAAGATTAAGAACGGTAATATTTGTAGGTATTCCGCTGGGGCTTTCACGATACGGAAAAATCTCGTTTTCATAAATTTCTCTGACGAAATGGCTTGACTGCTCGTCTGGATTTTGCTTAATGTGATCAGGAGTGGACGTCCCGTTACGCAGGAATATAGGATCGATAACGTACCATGCCAGTTTGGCACGGTTGAAACCGCTTACCTGATTATTGTTGAACCTGGCTTCGGGAAAGAATTGTTCCTGCCCCTGGGGTATGCTTGCAATTGTCCATGCATTGAAAGATTTAAGGTCGAGGGGGATTTCACTGGCTTCAAAATCATCAATGTAGGAATTACCTGCCGTGGAAATTGCTTTTGAATGCCCTGGAATCAGATGCGCAAATTCACCAAAGAATGAAAGCTGAGAAGGGGTCTTTGTATCAAGCAATGGAATTTTATCTATGATATTAGTAAGAATCTGCGACTGGGTTTTATAAGAAGTGTTCAATCCCCAGATGGTGTTTGAAATAGGTTCCTCACCAAAGTTAACTTTTTGGGTATAAGGCCTCTCGGTCAAATGCAGTATAGTACCGCCAATATCGAAATTATCAGAGAAACGATAGTCAAGATGTGTACCGACAAGTGTTTTGGTCTGAAACCCGAAAAATTGGTTGCTTTCAAGGGATACCTGTATAGGAGTCTGTGATTCAATAAGTGCCTGATTGATGATCCTTACCGTACCCATATTGTAGTCGACAGTAAAATCTGTATTTTCCGCCAGGGGAACTCCACCTGCTGTAACTTTTACAGCGCCACGGGGAATGCTTGCTGCATTAAGCCTTATCTCCGAACCTGACTCTGACGTGTACTGGCCGGCCAGCTTGAATTTGTTCTTTTCAGCCATCTGTCTTGCAACAGTCTGCGTTGAATCATAGAGTTCCTGGAAGACATATTTGTCGGCGATCTTCTGGTCATTTATTTTTCTTCTCAGATGGTTTCCGAATGGTTCGATGACAGGGAAAATTATTTTCCCCCGGTCAACCATAACTGTTATGTTCTCGATAAAGTCAAAAAAACCGTCCGGTTGCCTGTCAGATTGTGAGTTCAGGTTATCGAGACCCATGACCTGAAGCAGTATCTGGTCCTGTAATTTCCCTTCCGGCAGGTAATTTATTGAGTTCCCGGTTTCATCATCCTGATAAAGGACATTCAGTTCGAAATCCTTTCTGTCAAGCTTGCCGGAGCCGAGTGAATATACATTTTTCATCATCAGATCCCATGTAGGAAGCCTGGGACTGAGTGTAGTGCCTTTAAGAAGTTTCAGGATCAGAGTCTGAGGCGCTGCGATTCCGTCAGTAGAAAACTCTCCCACTTTATAAACCTGTCCGTTCAGAGTATACTCATAGGCTACGGCAAGTACCTCGTCGGTATTCAGTGCAACGTTTAGGGAGATGTACCCGAGCTGTTTGTTGAAATAAAACTCCCGTTCATTAAGTTTCCTTGCATTTTCAATTTTTTCAAAATCGCGGCCTATCTGAAATCCGGGATATAACGGATCAAGGACATTTGTAACCTGATCAACATCTCTTATACCGCCGTACACGTTGTTAAGCTGATCATATAATCTGTTTGTATTGTTATCAGGATTTCTTATGGCTCCGGGTTCCTGCAGGAATTCCGGAATTTTATTATAAATATGATCCCGGTTCTCTGCAAGGTCCATGAAGGCAACGATGTTCCTGTTGCTGGCTTCCTCAAAACGGCTTGTCTTGTTTGTAACCCAGACTTCTATTCTTTCAATATTCGCCCCTGAGCTGACAACCGGCATATTCTTCAGCGCCTCATCGTATATATCCCTGAAGAACTGGGAAAGGAAAAAATGCCTGTTGGCCTCATATTCGTCCGCAAATATTTCATAATCTGTTAACTGGGCTCCTCCCTTGACTTCAATAACTGATGATTCTCCTTTCTGCTGTGAGAGGACGGTTGTGACTGTAAGCTTGCCAAACTGCATTTCGGTCTTAAGTCCGAAGAGGCTGTAACTGCCGGTTATAAGAGTACCTGTAAGAGGCAGTGTCACATCGCCGGCTTCCACTTTTTTAAGGATCTCATCTTCCTTGCCGGAATACTGAAGCTTTGTCCGGTTTTCAAATTCAAAAAGAGCATCTGTATTGTAGTTGACTCCCAGCTCCATTTTATCACCGATTGTTCCGGTGACATTCATCTGAATCTTTTCCTTGAAATCAAAAGTGGGGATTGTTCTCAGTTTTTCTGAAAGAGTCGGGTTTTCGGTTCGGGAAATATTGATTCCGAATATGAGTTCTGCTGATCCCTGCGGAATTATGTTGATGGTGTTGCTGCCAAAAATCTTATCAAATGCCGCTCCGCCTATTTCTATCTGTGGTATAAGCGTAGATCTGAATCCGGATTCCTCACCTGTCACCCTCGATTGCCAGTATTCACGCATCGCCCTGGCATATTCATATTTCCTGAATTCAGCAGGGTTCATATGAACAGGAGACCGGTAGTCGAGCAGACCGACCTTCTGATATATGACATATTCATCTTTTTCAGGATCATATATGACATTTGATTTAATGTTGGAGGGATTATCAAGATAAAAAGGTGCTTTCCGGGGAGTTTCCCACGGCATTCCTGACATATCCTGCAGTTTCAGAATTGATTTTCGTGAAGTGTCAGATTGCGAAGAAATCTGTCCGGCTGCTTCTGTCGGGAATATGAATGAAGCAAACAGAAAAAGAGATAAAAATACCAGACGATTCTTGTATGGCAATCCTGATCCCAATCCGGCTTATATTCAGCGTTACAGGTTTTTCAGCGCTCTCCTGATCATATCCTCGACTGCAAGGTTTTTTTCTTCTCTTACAATTTTATCGAGGATTTTAGAGACTGCGCCTTTGGCAAACCCGAGCATCACTAGAGCAGATAACGCTTCTTCGCGCCTTGTATTGTCTGTAATGGCAAATATTTCGCCGGTTCCGCCGGTTTGCTTACCCATTTTGTCCTTAAGGTCAACAATGATCCTTTCGGCTGTTTTCAGGCCGATCCCCTTGACGCTTTTCAGAAGATGAACATCAGCGCTGATTATTGCCTTCTCGATCTCAGCAGGGGTAAGAGATGAAAGCATCATTCTTGCAGTCGCGGCTCCGACTCCCGATACTGATATCAGCAGCCTGAATATATCGCGTTCCTCCTTATCGGCAAATCCGAAAAGCTGATGGCTGTCTTCTCGTATAACTTCATGAATCAGGATTTTACATTCATTTTTACCCTCAAGTTTTGTATAGGTTGAAAGTGAGATATTAATGAAATATCCAATATTCCCTGCCTCTATTGAAAGGTATGCAGGAGTCAGCTGTATTATGGGACCATTAATGTAATCGATCATATCTGGTGTTCGGCATTAAATATATCAGGAGGTAATTCATCAACCTTATCAGTGTGAATTTCAATATCCTGGTGCTTAAGCGGATTCTGTGATATTTCAGCATGCATCTGTCTGTTTCTGTATATATTACAGGCCAGGTAAATGGCCTGACGGAACGAGTTTTCAGAAGCTTCGCCTTTGCCTGCAATTGAGAATGCCGTACCATGGACAGGGGAGGTTCTTACAAACGGAAGGCCCGCCGTAAAGTTAACGCCGCTGTCGAAGGATAAAGCCTTGAAAGGGGCCAGACCCTGATCGTGATACATGGCGAGAATGCCGTCGAATCTGGTAAATGCACCTGAACCGAAAAAACCATCTGCAGAGAATGGTCCGAAAGTAAGGATATCCTCATTTTCTGCCCTTTTTATTGCAGGAATTATGATTTCGGCTTCTTCAGTTCCGAGAAGCGTATTTTCACCCGCATGAGGATTTATCCCAAGTACGGCAATCTTTGGTTTCCTGATGGCAAAATCAAGTATCAGGGATTTATTCATAAGCCTGATTTTATTAACAAGCAATTCAGTTGTGATATTCTCCGATACTGTTTTAAGAGGAATATGTCCTGTGGCAAAACCAATGCGCATATTTTCACTTATCATGAACATAAGGACATCTTCAGCGCCTGATTTTGATTTCAGGTATTCAGTATGTCCGCTGAAAGTGAAATTTGAGGATTGAATGTTCTTTTTATCAATAGGTGCAGTAATCAGAACATTTATCCTGCCGTTCTTCAGATCCTCCAGAGCTCTTTCAAGAGATATGAATGCCGCTTCTCCTCCCTGGGGTGTCGGTTTGCCAAGTTCAACCCTTACATTGTCATCAAGGCAGTTGATCATATTGGCCTTTTTGTGATTGGCTTCCTCGGCAGATCTTATATTGTTAAAACTGAAGTTGTTAATATTCAGCGCCTTCCGATGATAAGCAGCTACCTTGGGAGATCCATAAACGACCGGTACGCAGAATTCGTTTATCATCGGATCCATAAGGGCCTTGATTATCACTTCATATCCTATGCCATTGATATCTCCGTGTGATATCCCGGCTATGATTGTCTTTTTTTCCATGGTTCTATTTCATTTTACCGTAACCTGCTGCAAGTTTCCGCAGGAAAGTAGCCAGCAGCCTGAGGCCGGAGCCAGGTCCTTCTTTCAGCCTGTAGAAATCGTCCTTTTTCAGAAGTCCTGTTCCGGCTATATCGAGATGGATCAGCGGGAATCCGGCAAATTTTTCCAGGAATTTCCCTCCTGTTATTGCTCCGGCTTCTCTTCCGCCTACATTTTTAATATCAGCAATGTCAGATTTGATCATTTCTCCGTACTCCTCCCAGAAAGGCAGCTCAGCAATTCTTTCATAAACAATATTACCGGATTCCTCGAGCAATCTGATATATTTCCTGTCGGCATTTGTCATCATCGCTATCGCTTTGTTGCCGAATGTGACAGCAGCTGAACCGGTAAGGGTTGCTATATCAATTATAAGTTCAGGGTTATATTTTGATGCATAGCTTATTGCATCGGCCAGGATAAGCCTGCCCTCAGCATCAGTATTCCCGACCTCCACAGTCATTTTATTGTGCATGGTAATTATATCGCCCTGAGTATATGCATTTCCTCCGGGACGGTTATCCGTAGCAGGTATCAAACCAATTAAATGAAGCGGTAATTTACTCCTGGCAGCTGTGTAAAAGACACCTGCCACTGTTGCCGCTCCGGCCATATCTCCTTTCATCATTGCCATGTAATCACCGGTCTTTATGTTCAGGCCTCCGGTATCATATACTATTCCCTTGCCCACCAGGACAACGGGATTCTTATTAAGAGATTTCTTGGGTTTCCATTCAAGAATACAGAATACAGGAGGGTCGACACTTCCCCGGTTGACAGCTAGCAGACCTCCCATTTTAAGGGCTTCAATCCTGCCCTTGTTAAGTACCTCAACAATGAAACCTGCCGATTTGCCTGTTTTATGTATCTCCCCTGCCAGAGCAACTGCATTCAGGTGGTTCACCGGTTCATTTATCAGGTCACGCACAAACCATACAGCATCGGTAAGATCAGTAAGCCATTTTATTTCAGCATTATCTGTATTACCGTACAAAAGCAGTTTAGAGGGATACTCTTTTTTTACTGTCTCGTCCGCCTTTGTTTTGTATTTACCGAATTTATAGATGCTCAGCAGCAATCCTTCAGTAAAATCCTCAATTGCTCCCCTGTATGCCTGATATGATGTAATAACGAGTTCCCGGTGATCATTCGACCTGATCAGTTTTTTAATAATTGATGCACTCTTGCGTAATTCCTCCTTTATCCTGTACTTGTCTGCATCTTCCTTAAGCTTCACCAGGTAAGTGCATTTAAAATATGAATTGATAAACACGTACTCTTCACCTGCCTGAAGCTGCCTGATCACATATTCTTTTTCACTCCTGTTAAGTTTCAGGAAATCAGGGATCACCTGTCTGCCAATGATACATATAACTGACTGATCAGGAAGTATTTGGGATGTTCTAATTATTTCGGGTCTCATTATTTCTTTCAGGATTTTTTGAAGGTGTAAAGTTAATCAAAATATTGAATGAATAGTTTTCAAAACGTTACCTTTGAAGTTTGACCCCCTGACCCCTCCCGCCTGAGGCGGGACAGTCCTGAAGGGGGCCTATAGATAGTATACTGATGCTTGTCAACCATATATTTGATAAAGCTCTTGAATTGAAACCTCTGGATACTGAGGAAGGAATTTTCCTGTACAAGGAAGCGTCGCTTGATGAGCTTATGTTTGTAGCAGACAGGCTAAGGCAATTGCACAATCCGGGCAGAAATGTGGGGTGGATGATTGACAGGAACGTGAATATCACAAATATCTGCTTCTCGCAGTGCGCTTTCTGCAATTTCTGCAGAAAGAAAAGCGATCCCGGTGCATATATTACCTCTGATAAAGATTACAGGGAAAAAATCGATGAATTGTATGCACTTGGCGGAGATCAGATACTTCTCCAGGGAGGGATGAACCCTGATCTCGGCCTGGATTTTTATCTCAGCCTGTTCAGGCGATTAAAGTCTTTTTATCCCTCGCTTAAGCTTCATGCACTCGGTCCGCCTGAGATAGTCTACCTGGCAAAAAGAGAAAAGGCTTCGTACCGCGAGATCCTTACCCGGCTCATAGATGCCGGGCTTGATTCCCTTCCAGGTGCCGGTGCAGAAATATTGTCAGATCGTGTAAGAAGAACTGTTTCACCGGCCAAGGCAACAACCGGAGAGTGGCTTGATGTAATGAGGGTTGCCCACATCATTGACCTGCCGACATCGGCAACCATGATGTACGGCCATGTTGAAACAGTTGAAGAAAGAATTGAACATCTTGTCAGGTTGAGAGACCTGCAGGCCGGGAAACCCCAAGGACACTATGGATTTATAACTTTCATCCCCTGGCCGTTCCAGGATGAAAACACAATGCTGAGGATGAAGCATAACATAAGAAGCAGCTATAACGGTCCTGATTATCTCCGGCTCATTTCAGTCAGCCGTATCATGCTTAACAATATCAGGAATATCCAGGCATCAATCCTTACGGTTGGCAGGGAGATTGGCATGTTGTCGCTTCATGCCGGTGCGAATGATCTTGGATCAATAATGATTGAGGAGAATGTTGTGAGTTCAGCAGGTTCGAATTACCGGTTCAGTGCTGAAGATCTGCAGTCAATAATCAGGGAGGCTGGTTTTGAACCGGTAAGGAGAAATCAGAAATATGAAAATGTTCAACCCCCGGTCCCGCTTTAGGCGGGACCACCCCCTAAAGGGGGTATAATTATCTGTATATAAGTATATTATTCAAAGGATTCCTGTCAGTGATTATTCACTTTTAAGTGGCAGTGGAAAATTAAAAACCCGCGCCGGCAGACGCGGGTTTCTATATCCTGATAAAAGATATCAGAATTTATTCTTTTCCGCGACTTCCCTGCTGTCTTCTGCAGGATCGTATTTTGAAGCCTTTTTGAATTCTTTCATGCCCTGACCTATTCCCTTCATCAGTTCAGGAATTTTGCGTCCCCCGAACAGGAGAACAACAACCAGTAAAATCAGTATGATTTCCGTTAATCCTAGCTTTCCCATCTCTTTAAATATTATAATTTATGCAAAGTTATAAATAGTTTATTCAATAACAACTACGACAATAATTAAATTATTTCCTTATAAAGCGCATTATATCATTCCCGTTGGCATAAATAAGCAGGGCCAGGAGTATTATCATCCCTGTTATCTGGGCATATTCAAGGAATTTATCGCTGGGTTTCCTGCCGGTAACGACTTCATAAAGCAGGAACATAACATGACCTCCGTCAAGGGCAGGTATCGGAAGAATGTTCATCACGGCCAGAATTATTGAAAGCAACGCGGTCAGGTTCCAGAAGGCCTGCCAGTCCCAGGCACCCGGGAATATGCTTCCTATAGTAATGAAACCTCCCAGCGATTCGTATGCTTTTGTATCCTTTGAAAATATCAGCTTAAATTGTTTCAGGTAATCTGCAATGGCTTTGAATCCTTTTCTAATTCCTGCCGGTACAGATTCAAAAAAGCTGTATTTTATTGTTTTAAGTTCAAATATGGTCACTTCAGATGGCTTGAACTCGACACCTATCATGCCTGAGCTTGTTACAATAACCGGCATATCGAGTCTTTCACCGTTTCTGAGGATATTGAGGGTAACCTGCCGGTTCATTTTAGAAGACAGGTATGATGAGAACTCGTCGGAATAAGTGAATTCCAGATTATCAATGGTGAGAAGCTCATCATTTTTCAGCATTCCTGCCGCTTCAGCCGGCGACTCTTTGAGGAACCTGTTGACTGTGCGTTTTGAATAAGGCGTTCTTGCCAGTATTTGTCCTTTCCCTTTAAGCATTTTGGGAATATACCCGGGGGGTATGACTATATTAAGAGTCTCTCCTCCCCTTTCCACCTGGATGGATTTCCTGTCATTAAGAATAATATCGGCATAGATCTCGCTGAAATCCTCAATATAAATGTTATCCACCGAGAGTATCTTATCCCCGTTCCTCAGTCCGATTGAATGTCCGACCGAATCGGTAACAATCCCATACTTTACTCCGGAAGTGGGCAGGTATGTATCGCCCCAGGCAAACAATACAAACACAAAAATCAGCAGTGCAAGAAGAAAATTGAAGATAACCCCTCCTGTCATTATCATTAATCTCTCCCACGATTTTTTTGAGCGGAATTCATAAGGCTGGGGAGGCTGCTTCATTTGTTCTTTGTCCATCGACTCATCAATCATCCCCGAGATTTTCACATAGCCTCCGAGAGGGAGCCATCCAAGGCCGTATTCTGTCTCTCCTCTTTTAAATTTGAATAATGAGAACCACGGATCGAAAAAGAGATAGAATTTTTCCACCCGTGTTTTAAATAATCTCGCCATAATAAAGTGTCCCAGTTCATGTATAATTACAAGAATTGAAAGACTCATTATAAACTGCAGTATTTTTATCAGGACGGTCATTTCTTAAACTGATGTTTCTTAATATAATTAACAGCGGTTTCCCGGGCACTCTTGTCCGATAATTCAAGAGCATCAAGATCGGGGGCACAAATATATTGATTTTTTTCAAGAGTGAATTCTACGACATCAGGCATCTGGAGGAAGCCTATCCTGCCGGAGAGAAAAGATCTCACGGCAATTTCATTTGCGGCATTCAGAAGGCACGGCATATTCCCTCCTTCCGTTAGTGCCCTGTAAGCCAGACCGAGGTTCCTGAATCTTTTAAGGTCAGGTTTTTCAAAAGTAAACATGCTAAAATCAGCTATGTTCAGCCGTGGCAGATCTGATTTCAACCTTCCAGGATAAGAAAGGGCATACAATATCGGCAGCCTCATATCCGGTATACCGAGCTGTGCCTTTACTGAGCCATCGGTGAAATGAACAAATGAATGGATTATCGACTGGGGGTGGATAACAACATTGATCTGACCTGGATCCAGGTCGAATAGCCATTTTGCTTCAATAACTTCGAGGCCCTTATTCATCAATGATGCCGAATCGATTGTTACCTTGCTGCCCATGGTCCAGTTGGGGTGTTTCAGAGCCTCAGATGGTTTTACATCTTTGAGTTTTCTGAGCGGCAGTTTGAGGAAAGGGCCTCCCGATGCAGTCAGCGTCACGGATTCCACTGAGCTGTATTCTTCTCCGGCCAGACACTGGAAGATAGCTGAATGTTCGGAATCAACAGGTATGATGCTGCTGCCTGAGACAGATACCATCTCTTTAATTATGGCACCGGCCACTACCATTGTCTCCTTGTTCGCCAGGGCAATTTTTTTCCCTGCCCTGATTGAGGCGACTGTGGGTCTGAGTCCTGAATAACCGACAATTGCCGCCAGGACAGTGTCGGCCATCGATCCCGCGACAACCTGTTCCATATCTTTTTCCCCGGCAAAGACCTGTATTTTTGTGCCCCGGAGGCTTTCTTTAAGCTGCTTATAATGAGCCTGATTTCCTGTTATGACAGCCCGCGGACGAAATTTTTTGGCCTGCCGTGCAAGAAGGCTGATATTATTTCCCCCAGCCAGAACTTCAACTTTGAATCTTTCCGGATATTCCGATATGACATCAAGGGTCTGAGTGCCGATTGATCCGGTTGATCCCAAAAGTGCAATTCTTTCTGGCATAACTGGAAGAATGAATCAGAATAAGATATGTTTTTCAGGATCCAGGGGCGATCCTTTATACCAGATCTCAAAATGAAGATGAGGTCCGGATGTATAAAGTTCGCCTGAACTGCCGACAACAGAAATTGGTTCACCTGCACGGACAAGATCACCGGTTTCCTTGAGAAGGCTTGAATTATGTTTATAGACCGATACTATATTATTCGGATGCTGTATTTCAATTACAAAACCTGTTTCCATGGTCCATCCTGTAAAGATCACTGTTCCGTCAAGCGCTGCGGAAACTGGCGATTTCGGCCTGGTGACAATATCTGTCCCGAAATGTTTTGACCGTATTTCAAACCTGCCAGATACGATCCCTTTTACCGGAGGGAAGAAATGGAGACCTGCGAGGCTTGTCACTGATTCCGGAGCGGTCGGACCAAGAGTAAGATTATATTTCTCTTCCCTTTCGATGCTTTCCTTTAATGCAGACACCTCGGGAGAAGTTTCAAATGTTATCGATTTATAATTTCCCGATGTATCCTGTACAGAGTAGAGGTCTAAAGGTTCCTTTCCTGAAATGATAGCATTCAGGTTTGCAAAATACTTGTCTCTTAAATAAAGCTCCCTTTCCAGGGAATCCAGCCTGATAGCGCTCAGCAGGATATTTCTTCTCATTTCAACATCGGGATATCCCGGGATAAATTCCCTGAGGTTGGTGAAGGCTATCAGTGAAGTTGTTGCACCAATTATGAAAAGAACCAGCAATGTGATAAGGAGGAAAGCATTATACTGTGTCAGCCTTACCCTCCAGACTTCTTCAAATGTAGTATCGTTGATTACAGAAAATCTGTATTTATCCCGCCAGTTGCTTTTTTTCTTGTCATTTTTAGCCATTGTTCAAAGATATAAGCGGATTAAATAATTTTCACCGGTTTATCTTCGCTTTGCCACAGTCCATGTTTGGTACATACTGCCATGGCTGAAAGGTTCATTGACACCTCCGGGGCGACGATATAAAAATCGATTTCCACATGAGATGGCAGTGTTCCGTACACGCCGGCAGTGTATTTTGCCTCTGCCAGTAATGTTTCCCTGTTCCACAGCTGGATGGTGCTTATGTAGTGGTCGTGGTCGTCGGGGTGAGGATATTCTTCTCCCATTCTGACTTTTACAGCAAACTTTTCGCCTCTTTTCACCTGGTCGGGGCAGATTACATGAGGCATATGACGGTCGAGATAGTCGCGTTTGATCTCCTTCTCTTCCTTTTCTATTTCAGTTGCTTTGAATACTCGTGGCATGATATCTATTCTTTAATGATACAACTAAGAAGGGCAAAATTAGTATTTTAAATTAAAAGTCGGAAGTCGGAAGTCGGAAGTCGGAAGTAATAATAAACTCTTCGGACTTCCTCCTCCGCCACGGCTACGGAGGACACAGTCGGTCTTCAGACTTCCAGCTATAAAATAAATCTGTAATTGTTTTGGTATGTGAACTGCAAACATTAACTTTGCACCCACATTGCGGGGTGGAGCAGTGGTAGCTCGTTGGGCTCATAACCCAAAGGTCGGAGGTTCGAATCCTCCCTCCGCTACACCGAAAAAGCCTTGCCGTTAAACGGCAGGGCTTTATTTTTTTCAGCCCGTTAAAAGCTTGCTTTTATAAGGGATGGAAAAATAAAGCCCTTACCACGCAACAGCGTGGAAGGCTTTTTCGGTGTTAAGCTCCCTTAAGAGGATCATGAGCGAAGCGAATAATCCTCCATTTATTCAACCCACTCCGGGGTTGAAAGATTTCTTGGTACCGCTAACCATGGGCGTCACCATGGTTATTGGAATTTAATGCCTCCGGCATTGAAAATTTCAGATTATTCGACAGCGCTTCATGGCTTTTCCTATTTTCAGTCTCCACATTGTGGATCATAAAATAATCTTCCCTGTCTTCAGAAAATATTGGGCTAAAGCCCATATATAATAGCTGATTCTCAATCCGTTGGCTGAAGCCAACGGTAATTTATTATCAACACAAAGCTTGCTTTCTAACGGGATGGAATAAAATCCTTATTCCGCGAAAGCGGAAAAGGCTATGACTGGCGAAGCGAATAATCCTCTTTCTTCCGCCTCTTCTCCCTTGTGGCCGCTGCTTTATAGGAAGCTTATTTATAATCAAACGCTTTAACCGGATATTTAGGTATTACAGGTGTCTTCACCGGTTGTTCCTTAATCAACTTCAGCAAATATTCCACCCCGGCTTCCAGTTGTGCATCTTTACCAAGAAAGCTTTCGTGAGGCAGGTTGTCAATCCGGATATCAGGCTCCACACCCCAGCCTTCGATTAACCACTCCCCGTCAAGGGAATATACCCCTGTTTCAGCAGCCGTTGCTATCCCGTTGTCAACCAGCCTGTTGCTTGATGAGAGCCAAATCTCCCCGCCCCAGGTTCTCATGCCGATTAATTTACCCAGTCCGAGTCTTCTGAATCCTTCGGAAAATGCTTCTCCGTCTGATGCAGTATTTTCATCCATCAGAACAACAAGATGCCCGGTATAAGCGAACTGCATATTGGGAATGGGCTTGCCTACTCTCGGCGCCCAGTAAAACCAGGCTTTTCTGATAAGTTTCTCAAGGATCCAGCTGTCTATATTTCCCCCACGATTATGTCTTACATCAAGTATAATCCCTTCTTTTGTGATGGCGGGATAGAAGTTTTTGACGAAATCATCATAATCACTTCCGCTCATAGCTCTCAGGTGCAGGTAACCTATTTTCGAGGAAGACATACTGTCAACTTTCAGGCGCCTGGAATATTCCCATTCGCTGTATCTCAGGCTGGAGAAAGTACCTGAGTTGACGGGTACGACAATCTCTTCATAAAATTTACCGCCGGCATTCTTCAGTTTCAGTCTTACCTGTACATCTGCTTTGTTTGTAAGTAACTGATTGATATGCGGAACCGACAGTGTACTTACGCCATTTATTGCAGTGATAACATCACCCTCAATAATTTTGAGCCCTGGTTTTGCAAGGGGAGAAAGGTCAGAAGGATTGTCCGGGTCTGAACGAAAGATATGATCAATGACATATCCTCCCTTACTGACATCCTTCGTAAGTTCTGCTCCCAGAAAGCCATTCAGGTAATTGTCCCGTGAGGTTCGTTTATCACCTCCATAAACGAACATATGAAGGGCAGACAACTCAGAAATCATCTGTGCCAGCAGGTCGTCCAGTTCATAACGATCGGTCACGCGTCCGACAAGAGGCTTATACTGATTATAAACTGCCTTCCAGTCTAATCCGTGCATATTCCGGTCATAAAAGTAATCTCTCTCCATTCGCCAGGCATCATTGAACATCTGGTTCCAATCCTCCATCGGATCAATTGTGAATGCCCATTTTGTCAGATTAACGGCTGATTTCTTAACATCGGGTTTTGTTCCGTCGGCATTGTGAACCATCAGACCGTTCCTGTCGCGGATAAGAATCTTCTTACCGTTCCCTGATAAAACAAAAGAAATAATGTCTGAAGCAATTTGAACCGGCTCATTATCCTTTTTCCTGGTTATTTTCAATGCAATCAGGTCGGTTTTGTTTTCAGCCACATTATATTCTGTCCAGTATAGCCATTCATCGGTAGTTTCAAAATCCGAAATATCGGCTGATTTTCCGGGGACCATATATAATCGCTTGTTCAATCCGGGAATCTCGACTTTGGTCGCACCCGGTTTCTTTTTCTCCGTATCTGTCTTCGATTTATCAGTTGTTTTCTTTGTTGTATCCTGGGCAAGAGGCAGAAGCTCATTTTCCGGAGAAAGCGGGAATAACTCATCAGGCGTAAGTGCCAGCGCGTACAGATTTGCTGTTCTGTCGTAGTAAGGTTCGGGCTGTCTTTCGCCCCAGGGACTTCTCACTCTCGTACTGAAGGTCCTGTCCGAAATAAAATATAACCATTTCCCGTCCCTGCTGAAGACTGGATGGTAGCTGCTGAAACGGTCACCGGTAACCAGGAAGGAATTTCCTGATTTGACATCATACAAACGCAGGAACTGTAGCTGGTTGTCTGCAACATCTGTATAGGCTATCCACTTACTGTCGGGCGACCATGCAAAAGGTCCGCTGAATCCGAAATCATTTTCATCTATCGTGGTTATTGTTTTCTCTTTTGCAGAATATAGTTTCAGTTTATTGTCTTTTTCATTAAAGACGATATACTCACCGTCGGGCGAAGCTTCGAAATCAACAATAAGATTCCCCGATCCGTGAGTAATCTGTTCGGGAGCAATGAATCCGTAATTATCGGCTTTCCAGATCTCGAATTCACCTGATTCGTCAGAAAGCATCAGGATATCATTCTTTTCATTCAGATATGCGGCATTTTTATATCTGACGCCATATTTCCTTGTTACCTCCGACCATCTGTAAGCTTCAGGCGGTACTGAAAAAACACGTCCCCGTGACGTAAGGACCACCTGATCGCCTTTATATGAAAGACCGACCGATGTTATTTTTGATTTGGGATCGCTTATCCACTGAACCCTTCTCTGGTCAAAATCGGACAGCAGGGAAATATCCATGATCTCTGAGCTGGCAGACGAGATATCAAAAAGCAAAATATCGGCTCCCTTCTGACAGACAATCTTATCTTCAAATAAATCAGCATCCTCGAGATCCCATCCTTTCGAATCTGTGTGCTGCTTTAATCCGGAGCCATCAATATTCATGGACCAGATGTTCATGGTGCCATCCCTGTCAGTCAGAAAATAAATTCTGCCGTTATAGTACATGGGATTCTTGCTCGTTCCGGGATAATCTGAAGTCATGGGCTGAGCTTCGTTTTTTCCATCAAATTTCCAGACAGACTGGGCGGTTCCTCCCTTGTATCGTTTTGTATGGCTGCCCTGGTCACGCAGCCTGGTGAAGAACCTTAAACCATCAGGTGTAAATGCAGCCTGGTCAGCCTGTGAAAGCGGCAACTGCTCTGTTTGCAAAGTTTCAGGATTTATTATAATCAGCTGCGCATTAGGAATAGTTGAGTACGTCGTATTTGAATAGATTATTCTTCCATCTTTTGTCCACTGACATACTATCGGACTTCCCTCATCCCAGGTAAGTCTTTTCGGGGTACCACCTTCTATCGGCATGACATAGACTTCAGAAGGGCCCTCGTACTGACCTACAAATGCAACCTGCCTGCCATCTGGGGAAATCGAGGCATGCGTTTCCAAACCATGACTTGTAGTTAGCCTGAATGTCTTTGCTGTTTTCAGGTCATATTTCCATAGATCTCCTTCGGCAGTAAAAACTACGGTTGTGCCATGAATTGCCGGATACCTGTAATAGCCCTTTTGCTGGGATGAAGCTTCAACTAAAGAAAGAGAAAGAAAGATTAACAAGAGTGATTTTACTGTTTTCATAGTTCTGGAGTGTTTGTCATAGTGGAAAGTAATACGAATATCTTAAAAATCAGCATTCTTTATTAAAATAATTCGTAATTTTGATAATTCAGGATGAAGAGATAAGGAGTTCTTCAATAATTCTGTTTTCGATGACTATATTTGTTCCTGTCAATATACATGTCAGGAGCTTACACCATGAGGCCGCAACAGACAGGCTTCTTACAAAATTCCTGCCTACCAGCCCTGAAATGGGATATGTGTCTGGATTTTTACTGCAGGATAAATTTAAACCAAGGTTATGAGGATCAGAAATCTGTTTTTGCTTTGCTCCCTGCTTATATTGTGGTCGTGCGAGAAAGATGATCAGATCCCTGATAATTCTCCAGGCAGCATTTCTTCTGCCGGCTTTATATCCTTTACAACAGACGGACAGACCCTTTCAACAGCAATTAACACTTCTTTAAAAAGTGTAAGGCTTGAGGTCGACCGTAAAACGGATGTTACAACGCTGGTCCCCAGTTTTAACGTTCCGGATGGCTGCACTGTTTTTATTAATGGAGTTCAGCAGCTGTCAGGGACTTCAATAGTTGACTTTCGCCAGACTGTTACTTATGAAATTAAGGATCCCGAAAACCGGACTGCTAAGTGGAATGCGGAAGCTGTTCCTGTAAAACTAAAAATTCTTATAGATGGTTCTCATGACGGAGGAGTATGGTGGTTCCCTCAATCTGTTCAAACTGGATTCGATGCTAAGGCATGGCACCAGGGACAACCCTTTGCAGAACTTCTGCGTAAGAAAGGTTTTGAAGTTGATGAACTGGGAAGAGGAAAGGAACTGACTGAGGAGATGTTCTTCGGCTATTATATTGTAATAAGGGCCGGCGGCTTTGAAAAATACACGTCAAATGAGCTCAAGGTTTATAAAGGTTTACTTGACCGGGGGATGAACCTGGTGTTCTTTACTGACCATAAAACGTATGACCCGATTGATGAACTTGGCGATTATCTCGGGTTGCGATTCGAGGGAACATACAACGGAACCATTACCAGGTTTAAATCACATCTGATCACTGAAAACATCTCATCTATCAGTTATATAGCAGGATCAGTCCTTACCAATTCAGATCAGAATCCAAACATTGAAATCCTGGGATGGTTAGTTGATGGGACTACTGCCCTGCCGGTAATGGGAATATTGCATTACCCCAAAAGCCGGATATTTTTTATCGGCGATATGAACGGCCTTCAGGTTATGCCCCAGCCGTTCATCAATAACCTTATCATCTGGATGGGAACTGGTTTTGAATAATCCTTAATAATCGTATTCCTATCCCGATAAATTTTAAGTCCTATGATGGACTTAAAAATGAACTAAGAACATTCGAACAAACGAATGAAGAAGTAAGAAGTACTTTATGTACTATGTTTCCGGTAAAGATTTTTGATTTCCGGAAGAATTCTCCTGATTACTCCAGAGTCCACTCACCTCGTTTTATTTCAAGATTAAACCGCCTGCCTTGATCACCATCCTGTCTCCTGAATCATCGACTTCCATAAACAAAGGTTGTCTGCCAGGCTTAGCATCCTTAGGATCAACATAATGCATACTGAGCATCAGCTTCCCATCGAAAGTACGGAAAAGCATCCCATGACCACCATTGGCTTCAAAAAGCAATTCCTTGTCCTGAACCCATGGGCCTTTTAATTTCCCCGACTGTGAATATGCAGCCATCAGAACATAATCCTTGCCTTTCCAGCTCGACCAGATCATTCCCAGCCTGCCAGTTTTTGTTTTGAAAAGAAAACAGCCATCAGTAACATAAGTTTTCTCAGGATCAGGCTCTGATTCAGTGATATATGGAGCGTCTGATCCTTTAAAAAGAGTAAAGGGTCTATGTTTCGGCACACCCAGATCCTTTGGAAGCTTTACTGCTTCAACAGTACCGTTAAGTGTCTGAGTCCATTCATGGCAGAAAATCATGTAGGGAACACCCTTTTCAATCCATAGCGTACCATCAAGTGAAGGCCAGTCCAAAGGTGTGTGCTGCTGATTGTCTGTAAAATCCTTAAAAGGACCCCTGGGTGAATCGGCTGCATATATCTGAGAAGCCCTGCGCGGGTAATCTTCACCACGGATATTCTTACCCATCGGCTTGCGATTATCAGATGTGGTGAAAAGATAGAATTTACCCTTATACTGATGAACTTCGGCCGCCCAGCTAGGAGCTTTTTCCCCTGCCCAGTGATCAGAAGTAAATCTGAATACAACGAATCTGTCGGTCCATGTCATCAGATCCTTGCTCGCACGTGCCATTACCGTTCCGTTGCCGCCTGATCCATACATATAATAAGTATTATCGGTTTTGTCAGCAAAAATGAAGGGATCGCTTAAATAGATATCACCCAGGGGAACTTTGAATTCCTCTTTAAAATCCTGAGAAGAACATAAAGTCATTATGGAAAGAACCAAAAATAATGAAAATGTCAACTTTTTCATCAGTATTGGATTTATGTAAAACTCAGACTGAACCAAGAATAATTCAGCGAATCTGATTATTTTGTCGTTATCACTAAAGAAGATTCCTTCAATCCTTCAGCTGTTGCCCTGACAGTTATTTTCCCGGGAGTCGTCTCAGGGCGGATCACTGCCAGGCATATCCCCTCATAAGTTTTCTTCTTTGGCTGCTGGAAGCTTGAGACATCTCTGGGATCTCCGCTTCCGACACCTGCAACCTTTCCGGTTCCGGTTACCTCGAAGTTCACAATTATATTATCTGCATCGGGAACAATGGTGCCTTTGGAATCTATAATTTCAGCTCTCACATAAGACAGATCATTCCGGTCAGCCCTTATTTTTGTCCTGTCAGCAATCAGCCTTATAGCTGCCGGTTTGCCTGTAGTTTTCAGGGTCTGTGAAGCTGTTTCTTTTCCGTCATCAAAACAACGGGCAACAAGCGTCCCCGGTTCATAAGGAACCTTGAAAGTAGCCGTAATGGATTTCCCCAGATCGACATTCTGCTCACCCACAACCTTGCCATTTAATTCAAGTTTTACCAGCTGACTTCGTGTATAAACATGTACCTGGAACGTATCACCTTCCTGTCCTTCCCAGTTCCAGCTCTTAAGTTCATCGGGGAATCCCCAGCGGCTTGTTACCTCCCTTTTCCCTTCCGGTATAGGACGGTGAACGAATATTTCAACTTTGCTTTTACCCCAGACAACATACTGGTAATATGAAGGCACCTTCCTGTTACCGATCAGGTCTATATCTCCCTGGTAGTTGGTAAACACCGGCCAGGTTTCACGTCTGAAGAATCCTCCTCCAGCCACTCCGGCAGGCGGACCGCCTGCACCCGGCCCCTGGAAACCAGCCGGCGGACCACCTGCAGGTCCCTGCTGGCCGGGAGTCCTTGGTCGTTGCTGACCGCCGGCAGGAGACCCCTGCTGACCGGTTGCACCTGGTCCGCCCGGACCACCCGGACCTCCCGGGAAACCTCCGAACTGAGGTTGATTAGCTTCAGAAATGTCTCTGAGCTGAGGCATGCCCACTGCTGCCTCACCAAGGTTATCTGTGGCAGTCCACACAAAATATCCGATAACATAAGGGTGTTTCTTAACCAGCTCATAATTCTCAAGTGCATACGGCGGATTTGTTTCGGTTCCGACCATGATCCGGTCCGGATATTTTTCATGATCGGCTTCATATCTTGAATATGCATAGTTATACCCGGCTACATCAAGCATGTCGATGTGCGGTTCAAAGGCATCCCACCTGCTTCTCCCGGATGGACCACCGCCTCCGCCGCCAACAAAAGCTTCTGTCACTGCCCTTGTGTTGTCCATTTTACGCACCTCAGTTGCCAGATTTCCGGCAATCCTGTAACCTGATGTATCACCTGCTTCACGGATCTCATTACCGATACTCCATAGAATTACTGAAGGGTGATTCCTGTCTCTCAGGATCCATGAATCCACATCTTTTTTCCACCATTCTTTGAAGTAAAGATGATAATCCTTTGGTTTCTTTGGATTCTCCCACATATCAAATATTTCATCTATTACCAGCATCCCCAGGCGGTCGCATGCATCAAGCAATGCAGGTGACGGGGGATTGTGGCTGGTACGTATTGCATTGAATCCCGTGTTTTTTAAAACCTCTATCTTACGTTCTTCTGCCCGATCGATGGAAGCTGCACCCAGAGGGCCGTTATCATGGTGGTAACAGCCGCCAATCATGTCAACTGATTTGCCATTGATCAGCAAACCGTTCTGAGCATCAATCTTTACACTGCGGATGCCAAAGGTTGTCTGCTCATTATCAACTGATTTATCATTTACAAGTACAGATACAATTGCAGTATAAAGGTTCGGATCATCGACAGACCAGAGAGCTGGTTTATTAACCGTGACATTCTGCAGGACTTCGGCTTTCTGACCTGCAGTCACAGCTGAAGTACTGCTTGTATTTCCTGCCGGCTTACCTGACTGATTAAACAATTTAGTCTGAAGAACGATATTTTCATCTTTGCTGCCCGAATTTATCAGTGTGGTAACAATCTTCACTTCTGCTGTGTTTTCAGAAACTGAAGGAGTTGTAACATAAATCCCGCCGGCGACATCTATATGAACAGGATTTACGAGTGTAAGCCATACATGGCGGTTGATGCCTGAACCTGAATACCAGCGGGAATTCTCCCCGTCATTCCTGACACGAACCGCGACTACATTCACCTGGCCTGCAGGATTCAGAAATGAAGTAATATCATAATAAAACGGCGTATACCCATAGGGATGAAATCCAAGATGCTTTCCGTTCAGCCAGACATCAGAATTCAGGTATACCCCGTCAAACTGCAGGTAAGCAATCTTGTCCTTATCCTGTTCATTAACAGTGAAGCTTTTTCTGTACCAGCCTGTCCCTCCGACCAGGTAGCCGGAACTCATCCTGTCAATAGCATTTTTATCAAACGGCCCGATAATATCGACTCCGTTCTGTCCCGGAAGATCTTCAACGCCCCAGTCGTGCGGTACGTCTAGAGTTCTCCAGTTCGAATCATTGAAATCAGGATTTTCGGCTCCCTGGATACTGTCCCTTAAAAAACGCCAGTTATCATCAAACGATGTTGTTCTTGAAACAACTTCAGTTTTCGGCTGAGTGCTGCATGAGGTGATTCCGATAAAAATGGAAATGACCATACAGATTAATGCACTTGTTAACAGTGCATTCCGAAGAGAAATTAATTTTTTCATTTTGGTAAATATTAGTTTGATCACAGAATGCCGGTTACTTATGTAAATATAAACAATTCAAAATGCAGGCATCACAATCATGAAGATTATTTCATTTTCGAAAATACCTCTTCATATTATTCCGGCTTTCCTGTCCTGCCATAGTTACTTTGGCGTTCATTTAGTTTAGATGCTAAACTATTTCGCCTAATAGCCTCTGGCAATACCATGGTTACTTCCATCATATAGATATAAATTACATAATTCACCAAGTGTGACGGAATACGACCTTCAACTGCCTGCCAGCCGATTGAATCGTTTTTATTTGTTTAATGATGAGGATATTCCTTTTTTACCAATTTTGTCAGGTAATTTTAAGTGAATAAATAAACATCAGGCAACAACATTAAAATATTTTAGGTCAAATACCTGTTATACTTTATTTAACATGTCAGGAATTCCTATCTTTGTCACTCTAAAATCTGTGATTCATGGAATACAAGAAAAGATTAATCAGCCATTTTATACTTTTTGTTTTTACAGCATTTACCCTTACATCGTGCTGGAGGGTCACCGTTGAAGATCTTGAAATGGCTGAAATGGAAAAAATATCAAATTATCTTAAGGATAATCCCTCACTGAATTTTACAATCAAGGAAAGCGGCCTGTATTACCTCGAAACAGTTACAGGTACAGGTCCTGCTCCGGTTAATCATGATACTGCTTATATATTCTACACCGCAAAATTACTTGATGAGACTGTTCTTGAGACCAATGCCGACACCGATGATACTCTTATCTTTCCTGTCGGTGAAAATTATCTGATAAAAGGTCTTGAAGAAGGTGTTACATATATGAGAGAGGGAGGGAAAGCATTGTTTCTCCTTCCCTCCAAGCTGGCTTACGGATCATCCGGGAATTACTACACAATAGGAGGTTATACTCCTCTCCTTTTTGATGTTGAGCTTGTCCGGGTTAAGCCTGGCCCGGGAAAGAAGTGAGATACTCCGGGAGAACCTGTTAATCTTAGGATCCTCCAAATAAAACATACATCACTGCAGCAAGAGCAGCACCAACCATCGGGCCGAGAACAGGCACCCAGGAATATTTCCAGTCACTGTCCTTTTTGTTCCTGATCGGAAGCAGAAAATGCATTATACGCGGCCCCAGGTCGCGTGCAGGATTGATTGCATAACCCGTAGGTCCGCCGAGAGCAAGACCGATCCCCAGGACAACAAGTGCAACAGGAAGCGCATTCAATGCACCAAGTCCTACCTCAGGCTGTGCCATGTACAGAACAGCAAGTGCAAGTATGTATGTGCCGATTATTTCTGTTATTACATTATACCAGTAGCTCCTTATATTTGGGATGGTACAGAACACCGCAAGCTTGGAATCAGCATCTTCAGTGGCATCAAAGTGTTTCTTGTAAGCCAGCCATGCAAGTCCTGATCCGAACATCGCCCCGAGCATCTGTGCACATATATATAAAGGCATCTGGGAAGCAGAGAATTTCCCTGCCAGAACAAGCGCCAGTGTCACTGCCGGATTAAGATGAGCTCCGCTGACGTTGGCGGCGATGAGTACTCCGGTGAACACACCGATTGCCCACCCGAAGGAGATGACGATCCACCCGCTGTTGTTACCCTTTGTTTTGCTTAAAAGGACATTGGATACTACACCGCTTCCGAAAACCAATATCATTGCGGTTCCGAAAAATTCTGCGAAAAACTGGTTCATAGGTTAAGAATTATTGATTTAGTTATTAGCTTAAGTTGCTGGCTTCACTTATCATCAGCCCACGCTGTTGCAGCCTTTACAGCACGATCCCATCCCCTGACTAGTGAATAAGTCTCTTCTGCCGCGATACCCGGCTCAAATATCCTGTCAACCTGCCACTGTTTTCTGATCTCCCCCAGCCCACTCCAGTAATTTACTGCAAGGCCTGCGAGATAAGCAGCCCCGAGGGCTGTTGTTTCCGTTATTTTTGGCCGGACTACCTTAGCCTGAAGCAGATCGGCTTGAAACTGCATGAGAAAGTTGTTGACAGTTGCCCCGCCGTCAACCCTCAGCTCGCTGATCCTTATACCCGAGTCCTTCTGCATGGCAAGAAGCACTTCAAGTGTCTGAAATGCGATGCTTTCAAGAGACGCCCTGGCGATATGAGCAGCTGTTGTACCCCTTGTTATTCCAACCATGGTTCCCCTGGCATGCTGGTTCCAGTACGGAGCTCCCAGCCCGGCGAATGCCGGAACGAAATATACGCCTCCGCTGTCTTTAACCTTTCCTGCAAGCTTCTCGACATCTGCAGATTTCTGAATTATGCCAAGTCCGTCTCGCAGCCACTGGACAACAGCACCTGCAATGAAAATACTTCCTTCCAGGGCATAATCGGTTTTATTTCCGATCTTCCATCCGATTGTTGTCAGCAATCTTGACTTGGATTCTATCGGCTTATTACCGATATTCACCATCATGAAGCAGCCGGTCCCGTAAGTATTCTTCACCATCCCCGGATCCACGCACATCTGTCCGAAAAGAGCTGCCTGCTGGTCACCGGCAATTCCTGCTATCGGAACGGGTGATGAAAAATGGCCTGATGTTACGCCATAAAAATCACTGGATGATTTCACTTCTGGCAGCATTGAAGATGGTATACCAAACAATTTCAGCAGGTCATCATCCCAT
>Ga0172363_10000640_pt1 | contig 27157 bp, 16 predicted proteins | sample LakKivs2_kivu2a2_FD_114541 | JGI IMG/M metagenome (GOLD analysis project Ga0172363, IMG submission 114541) | Sediment microbial communities from Lake Kivu, Rwanda - Sediment s2_kivu2a2 | ecosystem: Environmental > Aquatic > Freshwater > Lake > Sediment | place: Rwanda: Western Province, Lake... | reverse complement strand
GAGAGTGCCGCCGGAGGAGTTATTGTAACAGCGAGCCATAACCCCGGTCAGTGGAATGCGCTGAAACTGCTGAATGAAAGGGGAGAATTCCTTTCTTCTTCGGATGGTGAAGAGGTGCTGGAGATTGCTTCTTCGGAAAATTTTGAATTTTCACCATCAGGTTCCGAAGGTTATCTTAAAACTAATGGACTATGGACACAAAAGCATATTGACAGAATAGTCAGCCTTGATCTTACAGAGACCGAAAAAATAGCGAAAGCAGGTTTCACAGTAGCTGTGGATTGTATCAATTCCGTCGGCGGGATAATTATACCAAAACTTCTCAATGCCCTGGGAGTGAAGAAAGTAGTAGAGTTGAACTGTACAGCTGATGGAAATTTCAGGCACAATCCTGAACCTCTGCCGGAAAATCTTGCGGATATTTCCAGGGTCGTCAGGGAGAACAGGGCAGACCTGGGATTTGTGGTTGACCCTGATGTTGACCGCCTGGCAATTATCTGTGAGGATGGAACAATGTTCGGGGAGGAATATACCCTGGTCGCGGTTTCTGATTATGTTCTGAGCATAACAAAAGGGAATACTGTCTCCAATATGTCATCTACAAGGGCTCTCAGGGATATAACCGAAAAATATGGTTGTGAGTATTTTAATTCTGCTGTGGGAGAGGTAAATGTAGTTGAGGAAATGAAGAAAAGGAATGCCGTTATAGGCGGCGAGGGGAATGGCGGCATTATTTATCCCGCGATTCATTACGGCAGGGATGCCCTTGTTGGTATAGCATTGTTTCTGACCCATCTGGCCAGTAGCGGTTTGAAGTGTTCCTCGCTTCGAAGAAATTATCCAGATTATTTTATTGCTAAGAAAAAACTGATTATACAGGAAGGATCTGATTTCGATGCAATATTACAGAAAGTGAAAAAAGAATTCAGTGGTTGGAATGCTGATGAAAGAGACGGACTAAGGATTGAAAGCAAGGACGGATGGGTACAGATAAGGAGATCCAACACTGAACCTGTTATAAGGATATATTCTGAAGCCGGAAATTTGGAGGATGCAGAATATCAGGCGAATAAGGTAATAGAGATTGTTAAAAAACAATAAATTTATTTTATTTTTTTTTGTTCGCCGGAATAAAACCCTGTTGATATGTGTCTTTAAAACATATAAGAAAAAACCAGACGATGTTAAATATTGTTAATGTTGTACAACAGGTTTGACCTTTTTAATACTTTTGTGACCGGTTTTTTGAAATATCAATTTATTATAAGATAAAATGAAAAGAACAATTATCATCACATCAATTGTGGCAGTTGTCGCGATCATCGCGTTAATTGTGATCAACAAACTAAATGCCAAGAAGGATATTGCCAACCTGTTTGCTGAGGCAATGAAAGGCCAGTTTGATATCATTGTTACCACCACAGGGGAATTACAGGCTGAAAACTCAACCGACATTCTCGGACCACAGATGACACAGTCGAGGAATATCAGGGCCATGGATATCAAGATAACTGATCTTGTACCTGAAGGAACTGAAGTCAAAGCCGGAGATTACATAGCAACTCTAGACAGGACATCTTTTGACAACAGCCTGAAAGATGAGATTGAAAGACTAACCACGTTTGAGACCAATCTTGAAGTCAAGATTCTTGATACTGCCGTCACGCTCAGTAATCTCAGGGATAATATAAAAAATTTGAGATTCTCGGTTGAGGAAGCAAAGATCACTCTTGACCAGTCGAAATATGAGCCTCCCACAACTATTCGTCAGGCAGAGATGGCTCTTGACAGGGCTGAACGGTCGCTTGAACAGGCTATAAGAGGCTATGCCTTAAGGGTTGAACAGGCCAAATCTGATATGAGGACATTGCGAAATAACCTGACTGAACAGCGTCAGCGTGTAGCCGATCTGCAGAAAATCCTCTCACAGTTCATTATCACTGCTCCTTCAGACGGAATGGTTATCTATAAAAGAGACCGGACAGGTGCAAAAAGGAAAGTTGGATCATCTATCAGCCCATGGGATAATGTAGTTGCCACTCTTCCAGACATGACAACCATGATCTCCAAGACCTTCGTTAATGAGATAGATGTAAGCAAGGTGAAGACCGGCCAGAAAGTGAATATAGTTGTAGATGCCTTTCCTGAAAAAAGGTACACCGGATTAGTTACCAGCGTTGCGAATATAGGAGAACAGCTTCCCAACGCTGATGCGAAGGTATTCGAAGTGCTCATTAAGGTGGACGGCTCGGATCTCATCCTCAAACCTTCCATGACAACAGGGAATCAGATTATAACCAAGACAATAAATGATGTCGCCTATATTCCGCTTGAAAGTGTTCAGGCAGGCGCTGACAGTATACCGTTTGTGTACCTGAAGAGCGGAGAAAAACAGATTGTCGTTCTTGGCGAATCCAACGAAAACCATGTAATTGTTGAGCAGGGACTTGAACCGGGGAAGCAGATATATTTGAATACACCTGAAGAACCTGAAAGATTCACAAAGCTTCTTGGAGAGGATCTTATTTCTGTAATTAAGGAGAAAGAGCGGATAAGGAAGGAAGCAGAACGTGCAGCCAATGAGGCAGTCAGTCGCAGAAACTTTGGAGGAGGTCAGGGCGGATTCGGCGGTCGGGGAGGCGGTTTTCAGGGTGAGATGACTCCTGAAATGATGGAGCGGTTCCAGCAAATGAGGCAGCAGGGAGGTAATATGCAACAGCCGGGTGGTGCAAGAGACACTTCAGCAAGGCGCCGGATTAACCAGGAAGGAGCACAGGGAGGACAGCGCCAGCCGGGTCAGCAGCAGACACAGCAGACTCCTGTTAACAGGTAGCCTGATTAACCGAAAATGCAAAATGCAAAATGCAAAATGCAAATTGCAAATTGAAAAAGGATTAAAGACAAGTAACAAGAAAAGCAATGTTTAAGTTTATTTTCAGGTATTTCCACGATATTGAGATTGCAGTCGAATCGATCATCTCCAACAAGCTGAAATCCATGCTGACAGCCCTTGGTATCATCTTCGGAGTAGCAGCTGTAATAGCTATGCTTGCGATCGGGAAGGGAGCCAAGCAGGAGATCATGGAACAGATGAAAATGGTAGGCGTGAACAATATACTGATAAATCCAATCATTCCTGATAAATCATCTTCAACCGAAGAGGGTGAAAAACAGCAGAAGAAATTCTCACGTGGTCTAAGCATGCTTGATGTTGATGCAATAAAGGAAACCCTGCCTTCAGTAAAAAGGATAAGTCCGGAAATATCATTCAATTCGACAGCTATGCTTAACGGGGTTAAATATACCGCAAAGCTTGTAGGAGTTTCAAATGATTATTTTCACCTATATAACCTGCCTCTTACTTCCGGGGCATTTTTCAATGATTACCAGGCCGAGAATGGTATCCCGGTATGTATAATAGGCGCAAATATCAGGGCGAAATTCTTCAGCCAGATCGACCCTATAGGGCAGTATATTAAATTCAGCGGTATATGGCTCAAGGTAATAGGAGTGCTTCAGAAAACAACTGTCAGTCTTACCGGTTTTGAAGAAAAGGGGGTGAATGTATATAACGACAATATATATATCCCGATACAAACCATGCTTGTCAGATACCAGAACAGGGCTCTAGTAAATACAAAACTGGTCTCTGAAGCATCCACCAATGTCATGAATTTCGGCGGAGGACCAGGAGGGGGGATGATGGCCAGAGTCATTATCAGCAGTTCAGATGCCAATACAAATACAGAAACCAATTATAACCAGCTCGACAGGATAGTTGTTCAGGTGATCGAAACAGAACAGCTAAATCCTTCCACCGAGATCCTCAGCAGGATGATGACACGCCGTCATACGGGTGTTAAGGATTTTGAAATCACTGTCCCTGAACTTCTTCTTAAGCAGCAACAGCGCACGAAGGATATTTTCAACATTGTCCTCGGAGCAATTGCCAGTATTTCGTTGATTGTCGGAGGTATAGGAATTATGAACATCATGTTCGCCTCGGTGATGGAAAGAATTAAAGAGATCGGAACAAGAATGGCAATAGGCGCAAAAAAGATGGATATTGTCGTCCAGTTCCTTTCTGAAGCAGTACTTATAAGTGTCAGCGGTGGATTTATAGGCGTATTTCTGGGTGTCGTGATGGCAAAACTCATTGAACAGATAGCAGGTATAATGACCATTGTATCATTGTTCTCGGTTGTTATTGCCTTCGGGGTATCAGCTGCAGTAGGCGTTATTTTTGGCTATTCACCCGCCAAAAGAGCTTCAGAGAAAGATCCGATTGAATCATTAAGGTATGAATAAAATATTAAAGATGAATAAATTAGTTTTACTTTCAACCATAGCCGGTTTCCTCTTTACAATACAGAATACAGTTGCCCAGGAGGTTAAGAGGCTTACATTAGATGAAGTCATCAGGCTTTCAGAAACACAATCACCGAATGCTCTTATTGCACAGCACAGGTTCAGGGCTAGTTACTGGCAGTACAGGACATTCGTTGCAGAATACAGACCTTCTCTCACTCTTGAAGGAACAACACCTAATCTCAACAAGACCTTTACAAGGGTGTGGAACTCACAGACAGAATCGTGGAATTATGTAGAGACTAACGTGTTGCAGAATCTTGCCTCGCTTTCTTTATCACAGAATATCGGATTAACAGGAGGGACTATCTCACTTAACTCAGATCTTACTCTCGAAAACGATTTTATCAAAGACAGCAGAAAATATATTACATCTCCAATCTTTATAAGAGTCAGTCAGCCGCTTTTACGTTACAATTCACTTAAGTGGCAGAAAAAAACCGAACCGCTGAGATATGCCACTGCGAAGCAAAATTATCTTTCTGCTATTGAGCAGGTTCATTCGCAGGCAGTCATGTATTTCTTTTCCCTGGCTCTTGCCCAGATCAACAAACAGATTGCTGTTATGAACCTGGCAAATTCAGATACACTCTACAGGATCGCTGACGGGAGATTCCAGCTGGGAACGATTTCGGAGGATGAGCTTCTGCAGATGCAGCTTTCTTATCTTAATGCTGAAACTTCAAGTAAAGAAGCGGACATGAACCTTCGCGACCGGGAAATTAGATTAAGATCTTTCCTTGGATTTAACGAAACCGTCAGGTTAGAGCTTATTCTTCCCAGCGAGGTGCCGGACCTTCAGGTTGATGTAAATGAAGTGCTTGAACTTGCACACGCCAACAATCCTGAAATTTTACAGCAGCAACTGACAGTACTGGCTGCCCAGAGTAGTGTTGCCCAGGCAAAAGCAGAAAAAGGGTTGAATGCAAACCTGATGGCATCATTCGGACTTCGGGATCAGGATCCGAATTTCAGGCTGGCATATGATGCACCCAGCCAGTCGCAGGGTATCAGATTAGGTATTACCCTTCCGATCCTTGACTGGGGGCTGAAACGCGGACAATACAGTATGGCCAGGTCGAACCTTGAGCTTGCACAGGTGCAGTCGGCACAGGCCCGAACAGACTTTGACCAGAACCTGTTCCTTGATGTGGAACAGTTTAATATTCAGAAGAACCAGGTTACAATTGCAGCCAAATCCGATACAGTAGCAACCAGGATGTATGAGGTTACAAAAGGACGATTCATGATCGGAAAGATTGCTATCCTCGAACTCAACAATGCTGATACAAGAAAAGACCAGAACAGAAGGGCATACGTTCAGGCATTGCAAAACTACTGGAGCTATTTTTATAATATCAGAAGCCTTGCCCTCTATGATTTCCTCAACAGGAGACCCCTGGAAACAGATTTTGAGAGGCTTATAGACTAACAACCTTAACCCAATTCATCTTCTAAGAAAAGGCTGTCTTAAAAGTTGTTCCTTACCCCCAAACCCCCCAAGCCTTGCTCCGCCGAAGCGGCTACGCGAAGGCGAGGGGGGGCTTAACAAATATCTGTTTATCAATAAGTCCCCCCCCTGGGGGATTTAGGGGTAGTTGATCAGAAAGGACTTTTGAGACAACCTCATTTTATTTACAGCCATTTGTAACTCTTGCAATCTGTTCATATTTTGATTTTAAGAATTCTTATAAAATTTTAATATCTTTGCGCCTCGATAAGGAGAACACGAAAATTTTCAGATCAATTCAAAGATAAATCAGATGCAGAACAAAGCAGCAATTATCATTCTCGCCGTTGCACTTGGGCTGGTTTCGATATACCAGCTTTCATTTACGTTAGCGACGTATAAAGTAAATAAGGATGCAAAGGAATATGCAAAAGGCGACCTGGTAAAGGAAACGCATTACATTGATTCAATTTCAACGCTGACAAAGGAACAGTGGAGCTTCCTGGGGAATACATTCAAGGAGGTTCAGAAGAAAGAGCTGAACCTCGGCCTTGACCTCAAGGGAGGAATGAATGTCATACTCGAAGTTTCAGTCCAGGATATTTTAAAAGCTCTTTCAAACTATAGCACTGATAAGACATTCACCAGCGCGCTTGTCCGGGCAAAAGAACTTCAGACCCAGAGTCAGGCTGATTTCCTTACTCTTTTTGGAAGGGCTTTTCAGGAAATCGATCCTAATGCAAAACTGGCTGCTATATTCAATACTGTCGACCTCAGGGATAAAATTAACTTCAATTCCACTAATGAAGAGGTTCTTGATGTTCTGAATGATGAAGTTACTGCCTCAATTGAAAATGCATTTGAAATTCTCCGGACAAGGATTGACAGATTCGGTGTTGTTCAGCCGAACATAACCCAGCTTGCTACCAAGGGGAGAATCCTTATTGAGCTTCCCGGGCAGACAGATCCTCAAAGGGTAAGGGAACTTCTCCAGGGAACAGCAAACCTGGAATTCTGGGAGACATATGAAAATGCGGAAGTAATCGGGTATCTGGCTGCGGCAAATGACTTGCTTAAAGAGATTCAGGTAAACACACAGAAGAAGCAAGAAGCTCCGGTCCAGCCTGAACAGGGAGCTCCGGCCGATACGGCAAAGAAAGAGGACCAGTCACTGCTGGATCTGATAGCAAAAGATACTGCAAAAGCTGCAGAACCGGCGACCCGTGAAGAATTTGCCGTGCAGAATCCTCTTTTTGGCATTCTCAATCCAAGGGTAAATGCCCAGGGCGAACCTTTGTCGAGCAGCATGGTTGGTCTTGCTCTAGGAATCGACACTGCAAAGGTCAATGCTTATCTGAAAATGAATCAGGTAAAAGCTTTGTTCCCCCGGGACCTGAGATTTGCCTGGAGCCAGAATCCTTATAGATATGATCCGACAGAAACACTGTATGAGCTTCATGCATTGAAAATAACCACACGCGACGGCCGTCCTCCTCTGGATGGCAATGTTATTACTTCAGCCCGTCCGACATCAGGGATCACCGGTTCGGAAGTGAAAGTTGATATGACAATGAATGCCGAGGGCGCAAAGACCTGGCAAAGGATGACACGTGAAAATATCAACCGTTGCATTGCAGTAGTTCTTGACGGATACGTGCGCTCTTTCCCTGTTGTGATAAACGAGATTTCGGCAGGAAGCACGGAAATCACAGGAGACTTTACAATTGAAGAGGCAGATGACCTTGCCAATATCCTGAAATCCGGAAAACTTCCAGCACCTGCTACGATTATATCCGACACAATCGTGGGACCCACTCTTGGTAAAGAGGCTATTAACTCGGGACTGATCTCCTTCATCATATCATTCTTTATAGTTCTGCTGTATATGATATTCTATTACAGCAGGAGCGCAGGCACTATAGCTGATATAGGCATGGTTGTAAACGTCTTCCTTATGATGGGTGTTCTCGCATCACTGGGATCGGTGCTTACACTTCCGGGAATAGCGGGCATAATACTTACGATGGGAATGTCGGTTGATGCCAACGTTCTGATTTATGAACGGATCCGCGAAGAACAGCGCGCGGGTAAAGGTGTGAAGCTTGCAATTGCTGATGGCTACAAGGGAGCTCTCTCAGCTATTATGGACTCCAACCTTACTACGCTTCTGACAGGTATAATACTCTACATTTTTGGTACCGGTCCGATAAAAGGATTCGCTACTACCCTTGTAATCGGGATTATTACGTCCCTGTTCAGTGCAATTTGGATCACCCGCCTAATATATGAATATCTTCTAAAAAGAAATGCTAATCTGACTTTCTCGATCAAGTTGACTGCCAATATTCTGAAAGATACAAATATTGACTTCATTGGCAAGAGAAAGATATTCTACGGGGTCTCTATTGCTATTACCCTCATTGGTATCGGCTCGTTATTTGTAAGAGGACTGAATCAGGGGATAGATTTTACAGGAGGCCGCACTTATGTTATTCGTTTCGACCAGCCCGTGAAAACGGAAGATATTGCCAAAAACCTTGCTCCTTATTTCGGAGATGCACCCCTGGTAGTGACATTCGGGAATGACAGGCAGGTAAGGATCACGACAAAATACAAGATCAACGAAACAGGAGTTGACAATGAAATTGAAACAGCACTTTACAGCGGACTGGCAGACATGCTCGGACCTGATGTGACAAAAGAAAAATTCCTTGCCGAATACAGGATGAATTCAGAAACAGTTGGTCCTACTGTCGCAAGTGACATAAAAAGGAAAGCTGTCTGGGCAGTGGGCTTTGCCCTTGTAATAATGTTCCTGTACATTTTTATGCGTTTCAGGAACTGGCAGTTCGGACTGGGAGCTATTGTAGCAGTTTTCCACGACACAACTATAGTAATTGGCATATATTCGCTCTTGTGGGGAATACTCCCGTTCACCATGGAGATAGACCAGTCTTTTATTGCAGCTATCCTGACGGTGATAGGTTACTCAGTCAATGATACGGTTGTCGTCTTTGACAGGCTGAGGGAATTCATTCCCCTGCACAGAAAACGTCCTGTTAAAGAGGTGCTTAATATGGCAATGAATGATACGCTCAGCCGTACGCTTAATACAGGTATGACCTCAATCCTGGTTCTGACTGCAATGTTCTTTTTTGGCGGGGCAACGATCAGGGGATTTCTTTTTGCAATGGTTATAGGTATTATAATCGGGACGTATTCCTCAATATTCGTTGCAACATCCCTTGTATACGATACGACCAGGAAAAGGGGGATTAAGATCTGAGCCCAGGTATTTTATTGAATACAACGAAATTAAACCGGTATTAGTATTATTGCTAACTTTACAAGAGTATTGTAAGAAATATTATCATTGAGAAAACAATGAGCGGACAGGAAATCTTTGTAATTATACTTGTTGTACTCGTTCTCTTTGGAGCTGATAAGCTTCCTGAACTGGCAAAAGGAATCGGGAAGGGGATGCGCGAATTCAAGAAAGCCACTGATGATATCAAGAGGGAATTTGAATCCAGTACTAGAGAAATAAGGCAGGATCTGAATGAGGTCACACAAACTTTACAATCTGATATCACGGATATTTCTGATAATATTAACCGTAATGTAAATGAAATGACTTCAGAGATACAGAAAGATATCAATGAGGTGACGGATACTATTCAGAAGGATGCAAATGAGGTCGCAGACAATATCAGGAAGGATGTGAATGAAGTTTCAGAAGATATAAAGACAGATATAAATGAAGCTGCAGAGGGGATCAAGAAGGACACTGACGATACATACGATCCTTACAGGTACGATTATACAGATTAGACTTTAAATTTTCTGTTCTGTAAAGAGCTCTTCCCTGAAAACAGGTTACTTTTATGATAAGAACTGAAGGCATAACCAAATCTTTTGGAGAACTTAAAGTTCTGAAAGGTATCAATATTGAGATAAGGGAGAAGGAGGTTGTGTCGATAGTAGGTGCCAGCGGAGCAGGGAAGACCACTCTGCTTCAGATAATCGGAACTCTCGACCGTCCCGATACCGGGACAATATGGTATAAAGGTTCCGATGTCAGTAAACTGAAGGGAAAATCACTTGCTTCCTTCAGGAACGGCAATATAGGGTTTGTTTTTCAGTTTCATCAGCTTCTTCCGGAGTTCACTGCCCTCGAGAATGTATGCATACCGGCATATATTGCCGGAAAAAGTAAACAGGAAGCTGAATCCAGGGCTGCAGAATTGCTCGGATTCCTTAATCTAGTGGAAAGACTTGAACACAAGCCATCGGAACTAAGCGGAGGTGAGCAGCAGCGTGTAGCTGTTGCCAGGGCATTGATAAATAACCCTTCTGTTATTCTTGCCGATGAACCTTCCGGCAACCTCGACTCTGAAAATAAAAATGAACTGCACAAGCTTTTTTTCAGGCTGCGGGATACATTCGGGCAGACCATTTTAATTGTAACTCACGACAGACATCTGGCCGGAATGTCGGACAGGATCCTTCAGATAAAAGACGGTATCATTCTTAATGAATCTTAAGCAGTCATACAATGACATCCCGGCTGCCGAATTAAAGGAATTCCTCGAAGAGAAATACCTTCAGTACAATACCCCTTCTTTCATTGAATGCGATCCGATATCAATACCTCATTCCTTTACAGGTTTGCAGGACAGGGAAATAGCAGGATTCCTTACAGCAACCATCGCGTGGGGGAGGCGCGACCTTATCCTGAGAAGTGCAAGAATCCTCCTAGATCTTATGGATAATGATCCTTACAGGTTTGTTATGTCTGCCGATAACAATGACCTGAGAAGATTTACCAGGTTTGTGCACCGGACTTTCAGCGGGACCGATTGCGTTTACTTCCTGGTAGCCCTTAGAAATATCTATGAAAACTTTACAAGCTTGGAAGATATTCTGGTTGAAGGAATGAAAAAGGACGGATCATTGATTTCCGGATTATGGCTTCTCCGGGAGAAATTCTTTTCATTGCATCATGCTGCCAGATCAGAAAAGCATGTGGCAAATATTAAAGCCGGTGCTTCAGGTAAAAGGCTGAATATGTTCCTCCGCTGGATGGTAAGAAATGATGGCAGAGGGGTCGACTTCGGTATGTGGAAAAGAATAGATCCTTCAATGTTGTATATCCCGCTTGACATTCATTCAGGCAGTACAGCCAGAAAACTTGGTCTCCTGACCAGGAAAATAAATGACTGGAAAGCCGTGGAGGAGCTTACAGGTGTTCTTCGAGGATTTGATCCTGTTGATCCTGTTAAGTACGATTATGCTCTCTTCGGACTCGGCGTAAATGAGAAATTCTGACATGATCTCTATGGCTAATAACTATTTCAGATTCAAGCAGTTCACAATATTCCAGGATAAATGTGCCTTCAAAGTCGGTACCGATGGTGTCCTTCTTGGTGCATCAGCAGATGTTTCTGGTGTAAAAAAGATATTTGATATCGGAACTGGTACCGGACTGATCGCATTGATGCTCGCACAACGCTGCAATGCGGAAATTACAGCCATAGAACCTGATCATGAATCATTTGAGCAGGCATCCCGTAATATAAGTGAAAGCAAATGGAATGGCAGGATCAGGATTGAAAATTCTGATTTGCAGGATTATGATTCAAATGGTATTAAGTTCGACCTTATTGTTTCAAATCCTCCTTATTTTTCTGATTCGCTTAAAAATCCGGATATAAGAAAAGCAGGTTCAAGGCATAATGATTATCTGACGAATGAAGAGCTGTTGAAAGGTACTTTAAGGCTTCTGGCACCAGGCGGCAGGCTTCAGGTGATTATGCCGTATGCCGAAGGAAATATTCTGATAGCAGAAGCGCAGGAGCATGGATTGTATTGCAATAACATCCTTAAGATCAGACCATTGCCGAAAAGCGAGATCAGGAGGCTGATACTCACATTTTCAGAGATATGTAAAAAGCCGGTTGAAAAATTCCTCACAATCGAATATGGCAAAAGACACGAGTTTACGGAAGAGTACAGAAACCTGACTAAAGATTTCTATCTAAAATTTTAACCACGGGGTTACACTGAGTTAACACGGAGTTTCACTGTTCTTAAGTGATATTGTTAACCGTGTTACTCCGTGTAAAAACTCTGTGCAACTCCGTGGTTAATGGATCATTTCGCTTTCCTGCAATCCATATTCCTCCTTCATCTCAATGCCCAGGGTTTTAAGCTCATCGATTACCGGATTATATATTTCCGGGACCACCGGCCTGTATACACCGGTAAGCTTTATTTTATTTTCAAGAATCATTTTCACTGCTATCGAAGCCGGAAGCGCTACTGTTCGTGCCACAGCAGTATTTGTGGCAGGCGACCCGAAATCGAGCATCGATGATTTTATTACTTCCTTCTTTCCTCCGGGATATGAGGCCAGAAATACATGCTGCATTATTATTACATCCCGTTCATTTCCAGAAAGAGACATACTGCTTATCATCCTGTCGGAAGTGATTTCAAATGGGGATGCACTGGTATTAGGAAGTTTTTCGTCAGTGAAAAATCCGAGCCATTCAAGCGACCGGATGGCAGGAGAATCTTCTCTGATGCCGAGTTTCTTTATAATGTTATTTTTAAGGTCAGTTTTACTTAATCCGCTCCGTTCGGCAAGAAAACCACAGTAGTCCATACCTGTATAATCGATGATTTTATCATCAAGCATGTTTAGCTGTTTCATTGCATCAAGAGTTTCACACCAGCCTTTATAGCGGAACGTTCCGCGGTACATTGTTGAAGCTTCATGGATTCCGTAAATGTCAATATAGCTCATTGAATCCCTGTTGGGATAAACTTCAAGCTCACCGATTCCCGGAAAATCGAAGCTGAACCTGTCCCTGAAAAGATTCACCGATTCTATCTTAACCTCTTTTCCCTTCTTCAGGTAGAGAGCACTGTTCCGGCTTGCAAGGACCACACCCTTCGGACTCCATGAAAACTTGTATTTCATCGGATTATTTGCATACTCCGGAGCGGGCAGAGCCCCGCAAAGTGAATAGAATTCTTCAACCTTTCCATTTTTTGAATGAATATGATCAATGATCTTCATTGCAGTCATATGGTCAATTCCCGGATCAAGTCCTATCTCATTAAGCAGTATAACCCCTACCTTTTTAGCGTCGTTATCAAGAGCCTGCATCTCCGGCTGAACATAAGATGTGGTTACCAGCGGCTTTCTGTGTCTGATGCATGTTTTTGCAACAAGTACGTGATGCCGGTACGGCAGGAATGAGACTGTTATATCATGCTCATCTGCAAGATGTTCAAGAACATCAGTCTCCTCGGTTGACCATCTGATCGCCTTTCCGTTGGGGTGGCCTTTGATCATCCTGTCGCCTTTCTCCCTGGTGGTTGTGGCGATCGTTAAACCGAATCCTCTTTCAAGAAGATATTCTACCATTGGCTTTACAACCAGTCCTGCGCCTAAAATCAGAACTTTCTTCATACTATGAAAATTAAAAGGTTAAAGTTAGCAAAACCGGAATGGATAAAACATGATTTTTGTTGCTGTCGACCTCACCCCAAACCCCTCTCCCGGGAGAGGGGGAATGAGGGGGTGAGGTCGATGGATCTGAGGGGTTTGGGGTGAGGTCAAAAAAGTGTATCTTTGTTTATGATCATGGTTTGTAACTGTCTTCGCTTTATCAATTCAAATGCAGGATAACCAGAAATATGCCGAAACTCCGCTGATGAAGCAATATTTTTCCGTTAAGTCGAAGCACCCTGATGCGATCCTGCTTTTCAGGGTAGGGGATTTCTATGAGACTTTCGGTGAAGATGCCATTAAGGCTTCTGAAATTCTCGGCATTACACTGACACGGCGTGCCAACGGCGCTGCTTCATTTGTCGAACTCGCAGGCTTCCCTTACCACGCGCTTGACACTTATCTTCCGCGACTTGTAAGGGCAGGACAAAGAGTGGCTATATGCGACCAGCTGGAAGATCCGAAACTGGCAAAAAAGATTGTCAAAAGAGGCATAACAGAACTTGTTACACCAGGAGTGTCTCTCAACGAAAATGTTCTTAACCATAAGGAAAATAATTTTCTGGCTGCATTGCATATTGACAGGAAAATAGCAGGCGTTGCATTTCTTGATATATCCACCGGCGAGTTCCTTGTCACGGAAGGTACTATAGAATTTATAGATCAGATCCTGAATAATTTCCAGCCCAAGGAAGTTCTTTACGAGAAAAAGAAGAAAGACCTTTTTTCAGAATATTTTGGTTCAAAATATTACACCTTTAAGCTGGATGACTGGATCTTCACTGCCGAAGCTGCAAACGACAGGCTACTGAAGCAATTTGAGACTACCTCACTGAAAGGTTTCGGGATCCAGAATCTGTCGTACGCGATAATTGCTGCCGGAGCTGTCCTTTATTACCTCGACATTACCCAGCATGAACAACTGGGACATATCACCTCGTTATCCAGAATTGAAGAGGACAGGTATGTGTGGCTCGATAAATTTACAGTCAAAAACCTTGAATTATTCCATTCACCTTTTGAAGGAGCAAGGACGCTCATCGATATAATGGACCGCACCATTTCTCCCATGGGAGGCAGGCTCCTGAAACGATGGATTTCATTTCCCCTAAAGGATATTAAACCGATAAATGAACGGCTTGATATAGTAGGACACCTTGTTGTGAATAGCACTTTCAGGGAAGAGATAAGCGGACTCATCAAACAGATTGGTGATCTCGAGAGACTTATATCGAAAGTTGCAGTTAACAGGATAAATCCGCGTGAGATGGTTCAGCTTAAGAAAGCCATTCAGGCAATAAATCCCCTGAAGGAATTATGCAGTCGAAGCGCCTGTACGCCTCTGGTTCAGATAGCAGAACAGATGAATCCATGCAAATCACTGGCCGACAGGATTGAACATGAACTTGATCCAGATCCCCCTGTTCAACTGACCCGTGGAAATGTGATAGCAAAGGGAGTCTCGGCTGAACTTGACGAACTTCGGACAATACTTTACAGCGGGAAAGATTACCTTTCTGATCTTCAGAACCGTGAAAGTATCCGTACAGGGATCAGTTCCCTGAAGGTAAGTTATAACAATGTGTTCGGATATTATATCGAGGTCAGGAATACTCATAAAGATAAAGTTCCTCCGGAATGGATAAGGAAACAGACTCTTGTCAGTGCGGAAAGGTATATAACCGAGGAGCTCAAGGAATATGAAAACAAGATCCTTGGTGCGGAGGAAAAGATCATGGAACTGGAAACCAGAATATTTAACGATCTTGTTCTTTCGGCACTTGAGTTTATCCCCCCGGTTCAGCTAAATTCAATGCTTGTCGGCAGGCTCGATTGCCTGCAGTCGTTTGCTGTTCAGTCGGTTGAGAATAATTACATAAGACCTGTTCTCGATGAATCAAAAAGTATTGATATCTCAGATGGCCGCCACCCCGTTATTGAAAAGCAGCTTCCTGTCGGGGAATCCTACGTGCCAAACGACCTTGTGCTTGATACTGAAGATCAGCAGATAATTATACTCACCGGTCCGAATATGTCGGGCAAATCGGCATTGCTCAGGCAGACAGCGCTGATTGTATTAATGGCTCAGACAGGCTGTTTTGTACCGGCAAAAGCTGCACGGATAGGTATTGTTGATAAGATTTTTACCAGGGTGGGTGCCTCGGATAACATAAGCCTGGGGGAGTCTACTTTCATGGTGGAGATGAATGAGACTGCAAGCATCCTGAACAACCTGTCAGACAGAAGCCTTATCCTTCTCGATGAGATTGGCCGAGGAACAAGCACTTATGACGGGATTTCGATTGCATGGGCCATGGTTGAGTACCTTCATGAGAACAGGATGAGGGCAAAAACACTCTTTGCAACCCATTATCATGAGCTGAACGAGATGGAGAATTCATTTCCCAGGGTCAGGAACTACAACATCTCAATCAAGGAAATGAACAACAAGGTTATATTCCTGAGAAAGCTTAAAAGGGGAGGGAGCGAGCACAGTTTCGGCATCCATGTTGCGAAAATGGCAGGAATGCCGAGAAGCGTTGTTAACAGGGCAGATGAAATTCTCAAGGAACTGGAACAGAGTCATAACAGACAGGAGCTCGCAAAACCTATCGCAGATATTGCAGGTCACAGGGAAGGATTGCAGTTAAGCATTTTTCAGCTTGATGATCCCGTGCTGAAACAGATACGCGACGAAATACTTGAGATTGATGTCAATAATCTCACTCCGGTTGAGGCACTCAATAAGCTTTATAACATCAGGAAATATCTTAAATAGGAATTATTTAAGGGAGAATTCTGTTTATTTGGAAATAGTAAGATAATTTGTCATGGTAACTGTAATTATTCCCGCATTAAATGAGGAGAAAACAATATCCAGTGTGATCAGGCTGGTCGGAACTTCTCCTTTAGTGGATGAGATCCTTGTTATTGATGATAAATCAATGGACGATACTATCGAAGCAGCCCGTTTGCCAAAGGTGAAGATATATACCAGTACAAAGCTTGGAAAGGGTGCGTCGATGCGCGATGGGATGCTTCTCGCGAGGAATGAAATAATAATATATCTTGATGCTGACATCCTTACATACCCCGAAAATATTGTTGAACTTCTGGCAGGCCCGATAATAAAAAATGAGGCCGATTTTGTGAAATCGTGCTTCAGTCGTCAGGCAGGAAGGGTAACAGAGCTTGTCGCAAAACCGCTTATCAGCATTCTTTTTCCTGAGCTTACAAACTTCTCCCAGCCATTAAGCGGGATGATAGGATGCAGAAAAAAGCTGATGAAGAAAATTGAATTTGAAAACGATTATGGTGTTGATATAGGGATTCTTATTGATATGCATTTGCTTGGAGCAAAGATTATTGAAGTCGTAATAGGACATATCGAAAACCGGATGCAGTCTTGGGAACAGCTTGCTAAGATGTCAAGGGAGGTTTCCATTGCAATCCTTAAAAGGGCCAAAAGGATAGAATTCGGCAATCTGGAAACATTTGAGAATATAAACGTTATCAGATCACAGATGGACTATGCAATCAGGGAAACCCTGATGGGCATGGAGAAAATGATAATCTTTGACATGGACAATACCCTGCTCGAAGGAAGTTTTATAACTACCGCGGCTGATGAGTTCAATTTTAAAGAGGAGCTTATCAGGATTGTTACTGATTATGAAAATCCGTACACCCGGACAAAATCCATTGCGCGATTATTACGAAACAGATCGCTTGAGGAAATCCTTAACGTTACAGATAAAATCAAAATAATTGATGATGCCGAATATGTTGTAAAGGAATTGAAGAGTAAGGGGTATATATGCGGTATTATAAGTGATAGCTACGATGTTGTCACAAACCATATAAAGAACAAGCTTAAGATGGATTTTTCAATTGGCAATGAACTTGAGTTTTCCAAAAGCAAAGCAAATGGAGAGGTGAAAGTGCCTGCAGCATTTATGAAGAATAAATTCAGTAACTGCAGCCACGATTTCTGTAAATCGAATGTTCTTTATCAGCTTGCCGGGAAGTACAGGATCAATGTCAAGAACATAATTGCAGTTGGTGATTCCGAGAACGATATCTGTCTCGTAAAAGAAAGCGGCATTGGAATATCTTTCTGTTCAGAAAACAAATACCTGAATCTGGTGGCTGACCGGATCATTTCCGAAAGGAGCTTTCTCAAAATACTTGATATTGCCCATTAATCTGTTAAATCAAATGATCTCTTTCTGATTGTGTGAATTGACGAACAGAATAGTGCCAAGGTCGTCATACCCCATCAATAACTCATCGTCATTATAATGTATTTTTTGCGTGTCGAAACCGATCAGGGTGAGCGCTGCCGAAGCAGATTTCTGGTTTATAATGCTCTTCAGAGTAACACCGGGTTCTTCAATGATTATTTCAATGTTCTTTTCTGTTATCGGCAATCTTCCTGTTCTGACAAGTTCTGAAAGATTTGATTTTGTCTGTTCATACTGGGCTGGTTTGCAGGTGGCAAACAGCTTGATACCTGATTTTTTCCAGTCGGAATGGCCGGAAATTATAAAGCTTAAAAGGATCAGAAGACTTGAGTTCTCGGGATACTGAAATTCGAGCCAGATATGTATCCCATTGCTGTATTTCAGTTCTTTTCTGCTTGAAGCTAAAAGACAAATATCAAAATGGCTTGCTTTGATAAGTTCTTTATTTTCGATAATCTCTTTCAGGTTATCAGGATTCTCTTTATCATATTCGAAAATCACCATATTGTTTTCCATACCTGAGATTCCCGGGAGCTGTATGGCTTGCGCCAGAGCCGAAGTATATGAAGGTGAAATTATTGTATCGATGTAGACTCGATTTTTACGATTGTCATACAATTTTAACAGCCTTGAAAGCTCTTCCGAGGCATGAGTACAGGTTGCTCTTGAAAAATACCCGTTTATATGATGCAGGTATGTACCGAACCCATACCTGTGAGAGATCCAGTTTAATAATTGAAATGCTCTTGCCCGGACGAATGAATCTTTAGAAATACATATTGCGCTTGGCCTCCATTCCTTATGTTTTTTCCTGCTTTCCGATCTCTGAAGATATAACTGGATATTCCTGTTTACCTGGAATAAAGTATTAGCAAAAAGCGATTCAAGACCGTTCCTGTCCCGGTTATAGATTTTAATATATGAATATACCGCTGTCATAAGAATGAGCGAGGCAAGTGCATACGGGGTATTTATCATAAACATAGACCAGATCGCTATGATGAATCCTGCCAGCGACAGTTGCCAGCCTGACCTGAATGAAGGGCGGTATGATGGTGAAGACCCGAAATGGTTAAGGAAGGAAATAAGACACAATGAACCATAAGTTACCAGAAAGAACATTGTTATGATCTTTGCTACAGCATTTACACTCCCCAGGGAGACAAAAACAAGAGAAATGATTATTGTTACCAGGGTTGCATTTGCCGGCTCCCGGTCAGACTTTCTTCCATGCGAAAGCCATTTATTGATATTTTTTGAAGGAAAAGAAGAATCCAGGGCCAGGGCTTGCAGGGTTCTGGGCGCCACCATCACGGATCCTATGGCTGAAGATAATGTAGATGCCGCAAGTCCCAGAGGGATAATATAGGCTCCCATGACAGCAACCTTTGACATTATAAGCTGGTCCGCCAGCATATCTTCACCGCTGGCTGAAATAGCAAGCTTATAAATAACAGCAATATAGATAAGCATGCCGGTAAAGGTTGCGATAATGGTGCCTGCCGGGATTGATTTTGATGGATTTTTAAGTTCGCCTGACAGTCCGACCCCGGCAGTCATTCCTGTGAATGCTGGAAAGACTATCGCAAAAACAACGAAGAAATCATTCATGTTTTTTAAACTGCCTGCAGGAATCCGGTTGCCCGAGGCAATTTGAAAATCAGTGGTCCCCAGGAAAAAAAGCAGCAATGAAAAAAATAACGTGCCAATCACAATATACAGCATTTTGACTCCCATATTGGCGCCTTTGCTGAGGATGACGAATCCAAGGATAAGCATTGAAGGAATACTTATGATCTGTCTTGGAAGGTTTATGTTCAGAGTGCTCGAGAAATAATTGAAAATGAAGTGAAAAGCTTCTGTAAAAGCAATTATATAGAATGCCACGCTGATAGCCTGTGATAAAAACAGGGCTATCCCGATAGTTGCGCCAATATTAAGTCCGAATGACCGTGAAATAATAAAGTATTCACCTCCGCCCTCCACGCGTTTGTTTGTGGCCAGTTCAGATATGGCGAAAGCAGTGGGTATTGTAAGAGAATGGCCCAGTAATATTACCAGCAGAGCGCCCCAGAAGCCAAGAGTACCTACTGCGAAACCGACCCTGAGGAAGAGAATCGCTCCAAGTATTGTTGATATTGCTGTGAAGAAAACAGGTAATGTTCCGAACCTCCTGCCGGTACTTTCGTTTGCCATGGTCCTTATTGTTTTGACTGTTCATTTTTATCTGCCTGCTCTTTACTCATATGAACCGTTACCTGGGGGAACGGGATCTCAATACCTTCGCTGTCAAAAGCTATTTTTATCCTTTTTCTTAATTCTCCTGTTATCTCCGCCCTCTTCAACGGACTGGTCTCACCAAGGATCTTAATTATTATAGCTGAGTCGCCAAGATCATTTACACGTAGAAACTGAGGGGGTTTACTGATATATTCTTTGAACCGTGGATCTTCTGCAAGTTCATGTCCTGTCCTGTTTATAACAGCGATAACATGTTCAAGGTCAGAATCATAGGCAATCCCGACATCAAGATTTATCCTGGCAAATCCCTTCGAAAGATTGGAAACTCTCTTTATATCCCCGTGCGGGATATGATGCTGGGTGCCGTTGAGATCTCTCAGGGTGGTCCTTCTGAGGCTTATGTCCTCAACAATACCTGAAGTGCCGTCAATGTTCACTTCATCTCCGATCCTGTACTGGTTCTCAAGGATGATGAACAATCCTGTGATGATATCCCTGATAAGATACTGGCCGCCAAAACCAAACGCCAGTCCTGCAATACCTGCACCTGCAAGCAAAGGTCCTATCTCCAGACCCGCTTCCTGGAGAATCATCATTACAGCAAGGATTATTATAACTATCCTTATTGCACCGTTGAAGATCCTGATCAGAGTGTCCTCCCTCTTCTTTTCGGCTTCGGGAGAGATCTTATCATCAGCAACAACCGCAACCCTTACAGCCTTTTTCACAATTCTGCTGATGATAATATTCAGCAACCATGCAGCAGCAGCAATTAAGAGAATCTTAACGCCATGGTCCTTCAGCCATGGGATAATTGCTTTACCAAATTCCTGTATCTTCTCTTCCATCTTAAAAATACCATTTTAAGCTGCAGATAATCATTCCGGTTGCCGGAGCCTCTGCAATATAAAATAAAATAGGCAGCAAACCAACATTGAAGAGTTATAATATGAATATTTAAGATGTATTAAAAAATATTAACTTTAAAGATATCTGAGACAAATTATCTACATGATTATGAAGAGAATAACATTTTTATCTATTTGTTTGTCACTGCTGATAACGGTACCAGCCCGGCCACAGAACGGAAAAGTGAAACAGGTAAAACTTTCAGAATTTGATCTGCAATCGTCCTGCCTGGTGAACGACCAGGGAGATATGATTTCAAAGGCTGACTACAAATCAAGTATATACTGGTTCCCGGTAAAGGTTCCGTCAACCGTTCTGACGGGCCTCGTTGCCAATAATGTTTATCCCGATCCTTATTCAGGGCTTAATAACATGCGTATACCGGATGCGTCGGATGAATTCAATAAGAAGTATAATCTTGAGCAGTACAGCCATCTGCCGAACGATCCTAATCCATGGAAGAAACCATACTGGTACCGGACAGTTTTCAACGTTCCTGCTGCTGATGCCGGACGTCATTTCCAACTGATATTCAAAGGAATAAACTACCGGGCTGCAGTGTGGGTCAATGGACAGCAGGTTGCAGATTCAACTGAAATGGCTGGAATGTTTGCCCAGTACAGTCTTGATATCAGCAGGTTCATAAAAGCCGGGGAAAAGAACGGACTTGCTGTAAAGATCTATCCTCTTGATTACCCGGGTCTGCCCTCAACAGAACAGCTTGTTGCCCTGGGTGACTTTTATCCCAACGGGGGTCCCACGGGTGATATAGGGAAGAATGTAACCATGCTTTGTTCTGTAGGATGGGACTGGGTGCCTCCCGTAAGGGACCGCAACATGGGAATTTGGCTCCCGGTGTACCTGAGAACAACTGGCGGGATCACCTTTAACAGCCCACGGCTGGTCACGGACCTTCCGAATCTTCCGGATACCGGACTTGCGAAAATCTCTCTGAGCCTCTCTTTGGTTAATAAAGGTGATGCTGCTGAAAACGGCAACCTGGTTGTTTCAATCGCACCGGAAAATTTCAAAGGCAAAACCGTCAGGTTTCAGAAACCGGTAACCATTGCACCCGGAAAGTCAACTGCAATAGACCTGAATGGTGAAAACACAAGAGAGCTTAATATAATCAAACCTGCTTTATGGTGGCCTAACGGCCATGGTAAGCCGAATTTGTACAGGATCAGGCTCCAGTATTCGAATTCTGCAGGAATAGTAAATGATACCTCTTTTATATTTGGTATCAGAACAGTTTCAACGAAAGCTGTTGATGTTAACAAGACATTGCGCCGCGACTTTTATGTTAACGGGAGACGGATACATATTACGGGAGGTGCATGGGTGCCGGATTTTTTGCTAAACCGGGATTCCACCAGGTACGATTATGAAATGCATCTTTGCCGTAACGCGAATATCAACCTCGTAAGGATATGGGGAGGCGGTGTAACCCCCTGTGATGAATTCTTTGATGCAGCCGACAGGTATGGTCTGCTTGTATGGTCCGATTTCTGGATCACAGGGGATACACAGGGAGAATTCAAGGGTTCGCCCGACTGGCCTCTGGAAGGCGAGGTGTTTAAAAAGAATGTTACCAGCTCGATCCTGCGCATAAGGAATCATCCGAGCCTTCTTGTCTGGACAGGAGGAAATGAAGGCCATGCAAGAAAGGAACTGTACGATTTCATGCGCAACAGCATCATTGAGCTTGACGGAACCCGCCCGTTCATTCCGAGTTCTTCGGGCTTCGCAAGACTTCCTGAAGGATGGCCGGCCTCGTGGCCGGATAACCTTCCTGCAGGCGTGTATAGCGGCGGACCTTATACCTGGCAGGATCCTAAAAGCTATTATAACAGGGCCATAGCAGGCCGCGACTGGGTGTTCAAGGATGAAACCGGAATCCCTTCTATGACACCATACAATATTCTGCCAAAAATAATCCCGGACCTTGTCTGGGACACGACTAAGTTGTTTCCGCTGAATAACACATGGGGTTACCATGATGCAGCAACAGGCAACGGACGATGGGACCGGTATTACAATGAGATGGTCCGCAGATATGGCGATCCTGCCTCAATAGAAGATTTCTGCAATAAGATGCAGCTGATGAATGCGTCCGGTTACCAGGGTATTTTCGAAGCAGCAGGCCATAAGCTTAATGACATCGGAGGTGTGATGCTCTGGAAACTTAATGCAGCTTTCCCAAGCGTGGTCTGGCAGGTGTACGACTGGTTCCTCCAACCTAATGCCGGATACTATTTCATGCAGAATGCCTGCCAGCCGCTCCATATTCAGCTTAATTTATCCGGCAATAAAATCACTATTGTCAACAGAACCGTTAAATCATTTCCAAAACTTACGGCTGGCGTGAAGATATTCAGCGCCGATTCAAAAATTTTGTTCAACGAAGAAGAAATTTTCAGTATAAATCCATCGGAAGTGAAAGAAACAAGAGACCTGACATCCTTCCTTGAAACTGCCAGAGGGGTCTCATTTATTGTTCTGAACCTGAAAAATAGTGCCGGTCAGATAGTCTCCAGGAATATTTACTGGATCTCTGCCGACGGCAACTATAAATCCATGACCGGAATGCCGGAAACAAATCTATCGATGGCTTTACTCAGGGAGGAAAAAGTGGCGAGTGAACGAAAATGGACAATGAAAGTGACCAATATTTCGGACAAACTGGCCTTCTTCATTCGTCCTCAGCTTATGAAAAATGATGAGGAGATTCTGCCGTCGTTCTGGTCGGAAAATTACTTTTCGCTTGCTCCTTATGAAAGTACAACAATAACAGTCAGTGCTCCTCAGGCAGCTATCGGAAATTCAAGTCCTCTTATCAGGGTATCAGGCTGGAATTTAAAACCACTGACATTAAATACCGGCGATAAAGAGAATATGCAACGCTGATATTGCAGTACAGATTTAATTTACAGTGAATCTCCTTAAAATAGTTTAGGTGCTAAACAATTTTCAGAAGTTCCATGCCAAAGCCGGGTTTTGACGAAGGAACAAGCTTGCCTTTTTTCAGCCTATAGCCTGTTAGATCCACATCATCAGAGGTGCAGGTCACACCTTCGATGGTTGCCGTGGTACCGAATGCTCCGGAAAGATGTGATATGTAATTGGTTTTGATCGCGGAACCCCAGGCATGAGGAGAAGTCTTCAATCCCATGAGCCTGATCTCATTAATGAATTTGATCCACCTGGTAAAACCAAGGCTTGAAATATCCTGGAGAAAAACGTCAATGATTTTCTGTGAGGCAAGTTGTCTTAAAACAGTCTCATCAGGACTGGCCTCTCCATCGGCCAGGAGAGGGGAGAGGTTATGACTTCGCAGCCATGAATAGAGTTTTGCATAATCTTCAATGGTTTCATGGAAAGGCTCTTCTATCCAGAAAAGCCTGACTCCTTCAATACCCTCCATGTACCTGATAAAATCATCAATAGTAAAGCCGTTATTCCCATCTACAAGAATATCGCAATCGGGGAATGCGCCGGCAACAAGTTTAGTGACTTCGATATCTCTTTTAAGCCCGGCTTCTTTTTCCATCCATTTATTACCGCGACCTATTTTCAGCTTGAACTGGCGGTAACCGTAATTGTAATCCCAGCGGCACTCCTCGAGTATCTTGTCAACACCTGCCGGCTTATCAGCTGGTTCAAGATCGTCGAAATAGATCATTCCGCTGTAGCAGGGGAATGTCTCGGGTTTTCTTTTTCCCAGAAGCCGGTATACAGGCTTATTAAGGATCTTTCCAGCCAGATCGTAAAGTGAAAAGTCAAAGCCCTCGAATTCCTTAACGATTATTCCTTCTTCCGGGATCAGCAGGTCTGAAAGAGGTTTTCCTTTTATTCTCTCAAAGTTCTCAGCCAGCGATTTCTGAGTACCGCGGTTAAGACCCCATCCTGATGCACCTTTGTCAGTATACAAAATGTGTATGCCGGATTCCGGACCCCATCCATGGATATCGAGCCGTGAATTTTTCCCGACCTGGCGAGGGTAATTAAGCTTAATCGTGGTGAACCTGATATCTGATATCTTATGATAAACAAGTTCGGATATGCCGGATATCCGCGCAGTGACTGGTAAATCACGGTAAATAATTCCGGCTGCAGCTGCCCCGGCGAGCCTTACAAACTCTCTTCTTTCCACTACAGATATTTCTTGAATTTTTCCCCGACTTTGAAATAAGTGTAACGTCCGGCATCTTCGCCGGTTATCTGAACAGCCTCACCATCAGTCTTGTAAGTGCTGTGTTCGCCCGCCACCTGTGAAAAGTAGACTGCAAAATTTTTGCCCTCTTCATCTTTCATCAGTACGAGCGCAAGGTTTTTATGAATGTCCGATTTGAGTGGAGCATTGCACAAAGGGCAGAAGAATTCCAGGAATTCGCCTTCTTTATACTCAAAGGAAGGATGTTTTATACTTGAATAATTTCCGATCTGCGGACTGAGCAGAAGCAGTGTTGTCTGTTTTTCGCTGTTTTTCACTTTGAAGATTATGTGACTTCCTACCCTCAGGTGCTGTTTGCATTTTGGACACATGAAATCATTCATTTTAACCTCCTTTTTTAAATCATAAGATGACAGATGATAATATTATAAAGGTAAGAAATTAACAATTTTCTTCCTTCAATTTTTCCAATTTAATTACATACTTTGTGCGCCATTGTGATCCCGATAGCTATCGGGGTCACTAAGTAACACAAAGAAATACAGTGTATTAAGAATAATTAATAATTAAACTGACTAAATCTGCCAATACCTTTTTCTCTAAAATAAATTATCTTACCATAAGCCTCTTACTGGATGATACAGTTTTACCTTCGGATGAAATCCCGTTGATATTTATTAAGAAATCACCTTTATTATCTGAAGTCCAGAATTCAATGTGTGCTTTGCCGTTCTCATCAGCGAGGACGGAGGGATTCCAGTAAAGAGTATTCCTGTAATCCGCAGTCCTGTCATTCTTCACTTCTGCAGCTGAATAATCAGGAGAAATGAATGAAAAAACAGTATCTATAACCCGGTACTTAAGTCTTACTGCATCTGAAGGAAGAGGAACACAACTGAAGTCACCTGTTTTTGTGATCAGATTAACTACCCCGTTGAATATATAACTGCCGACACGGTATTTGTCCCAGATAACATCAATCTTCTCAACAAGGTCAGGATCAAGGTTTGCTATAGCTGACATATCTCTGATAATTACTCCGTCAATCATTACAACCGGAGATCCTTCTGTTCTTTTTCGTTGGGGATCAAAAAGTGCCATTTCAAAACCGGAATCCTTGGACTCCAGTTCAATTCTGGGGATAAGTTCAAAGAAAACCTCCTGCATTGAATCAAGCATTATGAAATTTTTCATAATTAATTCAAAATCAGGTTTGCCGTAGAACCTCTTTTTTTCTGGTGCGGGAAGTACCGGAGTCATACGGATTTCTTCCGAGGATGATCCGAAGACTCTTCTGATCTGGAAATTGATACATTGCTGCAGAATAAAAGAAGGTATCATCACATTTATTGAGTCAATGAATATTTTTTTCTCCTGATACTGATCTGAAAATGATGTTCCCGTAGTTATCTTCCTAAACTTGCCCTGAATATCAGGCTGGATTATCAGATCTTTTACCTCTTCATCAATATGAATCCTAAAGTTGAAATCACCATCAGAATCTGTATTTGTATATTGAAATACAGGCTCTTTCCCGGGGACTGACAATAAGAGAACCTCGCCTCCGTAAGCTGGTTGAAGATTATTTGTTATCAGTTGTCCTGAAAAATAATGTTCATTTTTTTCCATAGGGTATTTGAACCTGTATTCTCCGGGGGAAAGTATTTTATCCCAATCAATCCAGTTGCTTTTCGCTGATAACAAAAGGCTATCCAGTCTTTCAGGCGAAATCCGCAGGATTCTTTGCCCTCTTATCTCATTAAATGGCAGTGATCCAAACTCAGTTCCAAAGATCAGATAATCAGTCAGGTCTGGTATTTCGGGATTTTCTCCGGCTAAAGCCACAGATATACTGAAATTTGTCAGACCTGGTCTGACTGACGATCCGTTTCCGATTTCAATTCCAAGGTTCACCTTATCTCTTTGCTTACAGGTATCCGCTGTCTGAAGATCAATAGTCAGGTTTGATTTTGGTGGTGTATAAATATACCTCTCGGCAACGGGTCCGTCTGAATTAAAAAATGTTATCTGATTGATTCCGGAACTCAGAGTATCTTTAGGGATAGAGATTATTGTGATATCCTGTGAAATCTTTTCTTTGCTTAAATGATCAATATTCCCGCGAGTCTGGATAACCAGATATAATAGGTTATCGGTCTCAGAGCGGAATTTTGAATCTGCGGAAACGGATATTTCCAGGGTATCCTTATGTAAATTATCAATCGTCAGTATTAATCCGGCTGTCGGAATTT